>Ga0302231_10000011_pt1 | contig 212408 bp, 191 predicted proteins | sample II_Palsa_N2_2_FD_193522 | JGI IMG/M metagenome (GOLD analysis project Ga0302231, IMG submission 193522) | Peat permafrost microbial communities from Stordalen Mire near Abisko, Sweden - II_Palsa_N2_2 | ecosystem: Environmental > Terrestrial > Soil > Palsa > Peat permafrost | place: Sweden...
CTTCGGCAATGGCCTTGATATGCGCCGGCGTGGTGCCGCAACAGCCGCCGACGAGATTCAACAAACCGTCGCGCGCAAAGCCGCCGATGATGCCGGCCATATGTTCGGGAGACTCGTCGTATTCGCCGAAGGCATTCGGCAGGCCAGCGTTGGGATGCGTGCTGACAAAACTCTGCGCGATGCTGGAAAGCGTCTGCACGTGTGGGCGCAGGTCTTCAGCGCCGAGCGCGCAGTTGAAGCCCACCGACAGCGGCCGCGCGTGCGCTACCGAGTAGTAGAACGCTTCGGCCGTCTGGCCCGACAGCGTGCGGCCGGAACGATCGGTGATGGTGCCGGAGATCATTACCGGCATGCGTGCGCCGCGCTGATGGAACAGCTCGCTCAGCGCGAACAGCGCGGCCTTGGCGTTCAAGGTGTCGAAGATGGTTTCGACCATAATCACGTCGGCGCCGCCGTCGATCAGGCCGTTGGTCGACTCGGTGTAATTTTCCGCCAGTTCCTCGAACGTGACGTTGCGAAAACCGGGGTCGTTGACGTCCGGCGACAGCGACGCGGTGCGGCTGGTCGGGCCGAGTACGCCGATCACGAAGCGCGGCTTGTCCGGCGTTTTTGCGGTCATCGCATCGCAGGCCGCGCGCGCCAGTCGCGCGCCTTCACGGTTCAACTCATACGCGAGATGCTGAAGCTGGTAATCGGCCTGGCTGATGCGAGTGGAGTTGAAGGTGTTGGTTTCGACCAGGTCGGCGCCAGCTTCGAGATACGCCGTGTGCACGCCCTGAATGATGTCGGGCTTGGTCAGCGTCAGCAGGTCGTTGTTGCCTTTGAGGTCGCAGCCGCCGCCGTGCTCGTGCGCATGACCATCGTGACCATGCTCGAAGCGCTCGCCGCGAAAGCCGCTTTCATCCAGCTCATGTGCCTGCAGCATGGTGCCCATGCCGCCATCCAGAATCAGGATGCGCTGCTGCAGCGCCTGCTTCAGCATGGCGACGCGGTCGGGGTGTATCCAGGGCAGGCTGCTCATGATGGCTCCTTGTTCTTTTTGCTTGTCGCGAAGAGGTCTTGAAAAAATGGTGCTGGTTGCGAGGCGTTCAATGTGGCTTGCGCGCCAGCAGGCTGATCACTTCGAAATGCGGCGCCTTGCGTTCGCGGCTGGTCTGATGGCAGGTCAGTACGGTCAGGCCGGCATCGACTGCAAACCGGCTGAGCGCATCGCAGTGAAAGCCCAGATTGCGGTGGTCGAACGGTTCAACCGCGGTACGGTGATCGTGCTGGCCGAGCGTCACCGCCAGCAGGCGGCCGCCGGGACGCAGCACGCGCGCCGCTTCGGCTACCGCCTTGGCCGGATCGTCCGCATAGGTCAGCGCGTGCAGCATCAGGACCAGGTCAAAGCGTTGCTCGCCCAAATCCAGTGCCTGCATGTCGCCGCGAACGACCGAGACGTTTGGAAATGCGCGCAAGCGTCGGGCGGCCGCGTCCACCACTCGCTCGCTGGAGTCCACGCAGACCATGGAGCGCGCGTGAGGGGCCAGCAGTTCGGCCGTGATGCCATCGCCGGAGGCAATGTCGAGTACGTCGCCGGTTTCCAGCAGTTGCAATAGCGAACGCGCCAGGGTTTCCCAGGTGCGTCCCGGCGAATAATGGCGTTCCATATCGCCAGCGACGGTGTCGGCCCAGCCTTCGGTACCTGCGCGTTGCGCCAGCACGGCGGGCAGGCGCAACGCGTCTTCGCGCAGCACGGCGTCGTCGATACTTTGGCGCAACGAGTCGAGCAGCTTGTGCTGCGCCTCGTCACCCTCGTTGTTGGCGCGGTAGTAGGCAGACACGCCGGCGCGGCGATCACGCACCAGCCCGGCCTCCTTCAATTTGGCCAGATGGGTCGACACCCGCGGTTGGGCCAGGTGCAGCACGGTGGCCAGCTCCGCTACGGTGAGCTCCTCGTTTTCGAGCAAGGCAAGCAGACGCACGCGGGTCGGGTCCGCCAGCAGGCGCAGCACGCTGGAAGCACGGGCCAGATCCATTTTTATCCTTATATCGCGATAAAGAGATGACAAGGCTAGGCGCGGTTTGCCGGGGCGTCAAGCGGCGAGACGACGAGAATGTGTCATGTGTTCAGTCCGGCGCGCCTGCGACACGATGCTGCGCCCGACGGCTGCGTCCGAGTCGCCCTTTTGTCCGTAACTCCGCAGCGCCCGATCCACCGCGAGTGCCGATGCTGCGCTCGCACAAGCGGGTTTGATCGCGCCGGCTACAATGGCCGGCTGCCACTCTCATTGCGGAGCCTTTCGATGGATTTCAGCTTTACCGACGATCAGCTAGCCATTCAGGCCATCGCCCGCGATTTTGCGCAGAAACACATCGCGCCGGTGGCGGCCGAGCTGGATGAAAAGGGCGAGTTTCCGCTGGAGAACATCCGCGAAATGGGCAAGCTCGGCCTGATGGGCATCGAGGTGCCGGAAGAGTACGGCGGCGCGGCGATGGACACGATCGCCTATGTGCTGGCGATGATCGAAATTGCCGCGGCCGATGCAGCCACGTCGACCATCATGTCGGTCAACAATTCGCTGGTCTGCAACGCCATCCTCAAGCACGGCACGGAAGAGCAGAAACAGACGTACGTGCGCGCCATCGCCACCGGCGAAGCCATTGGAGCGTACGCGCTCACCGAGGCTCAGTCCGGTTCGGATGCGTCGGCCATGCATACGCGTGCCACCCGCAATACCCAGGGCGACTGGGTCATCAACGGCAAAAAAAGCTGGATCACCTCGGGCCCGGTCGCGCGCTACATCCTGCTGTTTGCGCTTTCCACACCGGGCGTGGGCGCTCGCGGCGTATCGGCCTTCATCATCGATACAAAGCTGCCGGGCTTTCATGCGGGCAAGAGCGAGCCGAAGCTCGGCATCCGAGCCTCGGCGACCTGCGAGATTGAATTTCACGATTACGTCTGTCCGAAAGAGAACATGCTGGGCGAGGCCGGCAAGGGCTTTTCCATCGCCATGGGCGTGCTCGACGCCGGGCGTATCGGCATTGCATCGCAGGCGATCGGCATTTCGCGTGCGGCGTACGAGGCCACCTTGCAATGGGCACGCGACCGCAAGGCCTTCGGCGCACCTATCGGCACATTTCAGATGACGCAGTCGAAGATCGCCGACATGAAGTGCAAGCTTGATACCGCCATGTTGCTAACCCTGCGTGCGGCGTGGCAGAAGGGTGAAGCCGAAAAGCACGGCGGACGTTTTGGTACGGAGGCGGCGATCGCCAAGCTGACCGCGTCGGAGGCGGCGATGTGGATCACCCATCAGGCCGTGCAGATTCACGGTGGCATGGGCTATTCGAAAGAGATGCCGCTGGAGCGCTATTTTCGCGATGCCAAAATTACCGAAATTTACGAAGGCACCAGCGAGATTCAGCGCATGGTGATCGCGCGGGCGGAGACCGGTTTGCGCTGATGTAGGACTTGCTTTCTGGGGCGCGTTCGATGACCACGAGGGTCAAATAAAAAGCCCCGGCATGCCGGGGCTTTTTATTATTAAGTGGCTATGTCGTATCAGCCGCCGCGGTAGGGATCCGGCGCGGGGGCCGGCAGCTTTTTCTGCTCGCCGTCATCATCCGGCTTGCTGCCATTCGGCCCGTTATTCTTCTGGCCGCCCTTGCCATCGCCGTCCAGCTTTTCGCCGAGTACCTGACGCACGCTGACGTAGAAGACCGGAATCAGCAGCAGGCCGAGAATGGTGGCGAACAGCATGCCGCCGATCACGCCGGTGCCGATGGCGTGACGTGAATTCGCGCCGGCGCCAGTCGAAATGAACAGCGGGAACACGCCGAGAATGAACGCCAGCGACGTCATCAGAATCGGACGCAGACGCAGCTGGGCCGCTTCAATCACGCCATCGCGCAATGTCTTGCCTTCGGCCTGCTTCTCCACCGCGAACTCGATGATCAGAATGGCGTTCTTTGCTGCCAGACCCATCACCGTGATCAGACCGATCTTGAAGTAGATGTCGTTGGGCAGGCTTCGAATCATTTCGAAGACCACCACGCCCAGCATGCCCAGTGGCACCACCAGCAGCACGGCAACCGGAATGGACCAGCTTTCGTACAGGGCGGATAGACAAAGGAACACGATGACGACGGACAGCACCATCAACAGCGTCGCCGAGTTGCCCGAAAGCAGCTCCTGATACGACTGACCCGTCCAGTCATAGCCGAAATCCTTCGACAGATGCTGATCGACGATCTGTTCCATCGTGGTGATCGCCTGACCGGTGGAATAGCCCGGCGCGGCATCGCCCACGATTTCCACCGCGGAGTAGCCGTTGTAGCGGGTGAGGGCCGGCGACGCCATTGTCCAGGTTGCCTTTACCACGCTGGCCAGCGGAATCATGTTGTACGGGTTCGTACTGCTGGTGCTGCTGGTGCTGCTCGTGGACGAAGTGCTACTGGAGCTGGATGTGCTGGACGTAGTCGAGCTGCTGCTCGTGCTCGTGCTGCTCAGCGTGCTCGGGGTAAAGATGTGCTGGAACGCATCCGGACCCATGCGGTAAGGCTGGTCAGCCTCCACATAAACGCGCTTGACGCGGCCACCGTAGGCAAAGTCGTTGATATAGACCGGCGCCAGAGTGAGCTGGATTGCCGTGTAGATATCGCTCACCGACAGACCCATCGACTGCGCCTGCACGCGATCGACGCTGAGCTGCAGCTGCGGCGCATCTTCCAGCGTGTTGGGACGAATCTTGGCGAGGGTCTTGTCTTTTCCGGCCATGCCCAGCACGGTGTTGCGTGCCTTGGTCAGGTCGTCGCGCGACTGGCCTGCACGCGCCTGCAGGTACATGTCGATACCGCCGAACTGGCTCAGGCCGCGGATCGTCGGCAGGTTGACCACGAAGACCTGCGCATCGCGGATACCGTGCAGCTTGCCGTTGGCCTGCTGGATGAATTCATCCGCCGTCGTACTTCGGTCGGCCCAGTCCGTCAGCTTGATGAAGGCCATGCCGGTATTTTCACCGGAGCCGACGAAGCTGAAGCCGGAGATCTGGAACACGCCGGCGACGTTGGTCTTGTCCTTGAGCAGCGTGTCGCGAATCTGCTTCATCACACCCTGCGTGCGCTGCAAGGATGCATTCGGCGGCAACGACACGATGGCCAGTGCAAAACCCTGATCCTCGCTGGGCACGAAGCTGGTCGGCAACCGGGAAAACAGCACGCCGGCCAACACGCAGATGATCACGAAAACCACCATCCAGCGCGGCGCATGCTTTACCGCGCTGCCAATGTGACCGGTGTAGGTTTTATTGACGCGATCGAACGCCTTGTTGAAACCGCGATAGACGACGTTCTTTTTCTCTTCATGCGTGGGCTTCAGGAAGCTTGCGCACAACGCTGGTGTAAACGACAGCGCCAGGAAGGCCGAAAAGCCCATCGATACCGCGATGGTCAAAGCGAACTGCTTGTAGATCACGCCAGACGCACCGGGCTGGAAGGCCGATGGCACGAATACCGCGGCCAACACCACGGTAATGGCCACGATGGCGCCAGTGATCTGGCCCATTGCCTTACGCGTGGCGTCCTTCGGCGAGAGTCCTTCCTCGGTCATGATGCGTTCGACGTTTTCGATCACCACGATCGCGTCGTCCACCACGATACCGATCGCCAGCACCATGCCGAACAGGGTCAGCTGGTTGATCGTGAAGCCGAGCGGCAGCAGGCCGATAAAGGTGCCCAGCAATGCCACCGGAATAACCAGGGTCGGGATGATCGTCGCACGGAAGTTCTGCAGGAAGATCAGCATCACCAGGAAGACCAGGATGATGGCCTCCACCAGCGTCTCCACCACTTCCTTGATCGAGATCTTGACGAACGGCGTGCTGTCGTACGGAACGATGTAATGCACGCCTGGCGGGAACGACTTGGCCAGTTCGTCCATCTTCGAGCGTACGGCCGTGGCGACATCCAGTGCGTTGCCGCCGGGGAGCAGCTGCACGCCGAAGGCGCCGGCGGGTGCGCCGTTGTACGTCGAGGAAAGTCCGTAGGTTTGCGGGCCGAAGGTGATGCGTGCGACGTCACTCAGCTTCACTACCGTGCCGTCGCTGTTGGCGCGCAGGATGATCTTGCCAAACTCTTCCGGTGACGAAAAACGTCCTTCAGCCGATACCGTGGCGCTGAATCCCTGGCCGTTGGCCGCCGGATCCGAACCGAGCGCACCGGCGGCGAACTGAACGTTCTGCGCCGAGATGGCCGTCTGCACGGCCGAGGCCGACAGTCCGTAGCCCTGCAGCTTGTCCGGGTTGAGCCAGATGCGCATGGCGTACTCGGAGCCGATCTGACGGGTATTGCCCACACCGGAAATACGACCGATCTGGTCAAGCACCTGCGACGACACGATGTCGTTGAGGCGGTCGCCATCGATCGACGGATTGTCCGAGATCAGCGCCAGGAACATCAGGAAGTCCGGGTTGCTCTTCGCAACGATGACGCCCTGCTGGGTCACTTCGCTGGGCAGACGTGGCGTCGCGAGCGAGACCTTGTTCTGCGCCTGCACCTGGGCGATATCCGGGTCGGTACCGGTCTCGAAGGTCAGCGTGACGGTAGCGGTGCCGTTCGAGCTGGACGACGAGCTGAAGTAGAGCAGGTGATCGATACCGGTCAACTGCTGCTCGATCACCTGGGTGACCGTCTTTTCGACCGTGTCTGCGCTGGCGCCGGGATAGGTGGCGGTTACCGTGACCTGTGGCGGCGCGATATTGGGGTAGGACTCCACACCCATGTTCAGCACTGAAAGCGTGCCGACCAATGAGATGAGAATCGCTACCACCCACGCAAAAATGGGGCGATCAATGAAAAAACTCGGCATGATCGGACTCCGTTACTGCTTGCCGGACGGGGCTTGGCTGCCCTGTGCCGCAGCGGGCTGCTGTCCGGGCTGACCCGGCTGATTTGAATTGCCGTTCTGGTCGGGCTGCCACGGTTGTGCGTTGGCCTGCTGCCCTTCCTTCACCGTCTGCAACCCGGAGACCACGACCTGGTCATCCTGCTTGAGGCCGCTGGTTACCACCCAGTTGCTACCCGCGGTCTGTTCGGCAGTTACATCCTTGCGTGCGACCTTGCCATCGCTGCCGACGGTCATCAGGTAGGCACCGGTGGTATCGCGCTGCAACGCCGCCTGCGGAATCAGGAAGATATTGTGCTGTTCGCCGAGGTTGGCCTTGATCGTGACGTAAAGCCCGGGCAGCAGGCTGTGCTGCGGATTGGGCAGCTTTGCGCGCAGATTGACCGAGCCGGTGGTTGCATCGACCGTAGCGGACGAGAAATCCAGCGTACCGTCCTGGCCATACCGGCTGCCGTCGGGCATCACGATCTGCACGCTGGTCTTGCTCTGATCGGCCAAGGTCACGCCGCCTTGGGTCTGCGCACTGCGCATCTTTTCCAGTTCGCTCGCGCTCATGGTGAAGTTGACATACAGCGGGTCGATCTGGTCGACGGTGGTCAGCAAGGTGGTGTCGCTCTGGCCAACCAGTGCGCCCTCGGTGACCTGCTGCTGCTCTGCGCGGCCGTCGATCGGTGAGGTGACGCTGGCATAACCCAGGTTGATGCGGGCGGTCTGAACATTGGCGCGCATCTGCTGCACGGTAGCTGCGGCCGTGCGCTGGTTTGCGTCAGCCGTGTCCAGGTCGGACTGAGCGACATAGCCCTTGGGCGCCAGCTCGTGCGCGCGCTTGGCGGCAACGGTGTTGTTGACCAGCGTGGCCTGCGCTTGCGCAAGCTCGGCCAGGGCTGAGTCGAGCGCGGCCTTCAGCGGTGCTGGATCGATCAGAAACAGCACCTGATCTTTTTTGACGTCGGTGCCTTCGTCATAGACGCGCTTGAGCAGCACGCCGGCAACGCGGGCGCGTACATCGGCCGTGCGATAGGGCGACAGCCGACCGACCAGGTCGCGGGTCAGCGGAGAGTTTGTGGGCTCGGCCTTGACCACGCCAACTTCCGGTGTGGGCATCTTTTGCTGCTGTTGATCCTTACCTTTGCTGCAGGCAACAAGGCCAAGCAGGGTCAGGCACAACACCGGTGTGCGCAGTAACGAGGACTTCATGAGAGCTCCAGAACTTGCTTGATCGAAAGTGGGGTATTTTGGGTGGGATATCGCGGCACAGCGGGGGGGGAACTTGCTCAGTTAACCCATGGTCAATGTTGGTCAAATGTCGTTAATAAGGTCTCGCCGAGGCCGACGAGGCGCGAACTTCCGGGCAAAGCCGTGTGGCGATGGGTAAATCAGAAATCCCTTCGCCTCGACCGCGTAACGCTACTATACCGAAGAGTTTACTTTTAACTGTGGATCAAAACCAGCCATTGACACACTGCAGCAAAGTCTGAGCGATTCTGCCTGCGGCGAGGCGCTCTGGCTACGATAACGACCAGCATAGCGACCAGAATCGAGCCGGTTCACCGAATGACTGCAAAATTATCGGCTCGCGGAGAGTTGTGCGTTTTGCGGATCACGCTTGCGTCGCCCACTTAACGATGCATTGGGGGGAGGCTGGCAGATACCGAAGGTGTGGCGTGTAGCCGCACGGCCGATATGAATCTGCGCGCAATCTTACGGCGCCATGGCGTCCGCGCCGGTGGATTCGGTCACATGCGCAGCGTATCCTTCCAAGGCTTTTTACCCCATTTTTACTCTTTGGTAGACGCCATGAATGCGATTCACGCGACCAACGATCAATCCCTTTCGTCCGTCGTCCTTGAAGAACTGAAAAAGATCGATTGGCCAGCCGGGCGGCTCGCCCAGGCGCAGACTTTCTGCGAGGCCTTTTTCGCGCGGGCTGCCAGCAGCGACGCCCGGATGCATACCCCGGCGCAATGGGCGGCAATCATCGCCAGCCTGATGGAATTCATGCAGCAACGCCCGTCCGGACACGCGCTGGTGCGCATGACACACCTGGAAGATGGCTCGACTGGGCGCAGCCTGCTGCAAGTCGTTACCGACGACATGCCGTTCCTGATCGATACCACCAGCATGGTGCTGGCCGAGGCGGTACAGATTCACGCCGTGCTGCATCCCGTGGTTTCCGTCGAGCGCGATGCCAGTGGGAAGCTGGTGCAGTTGGAAAGCGAGTCCGACACGGCGCCGACGCGCAAGGCCGAGTCGGTCATGCATTTCGAAATCGACCGCGTGGCCGACGAAGCGGCCCTCGCCCAGCTGAAAACGCACGTCGAAGCTGCACTCGAGGACGTGCGATCGGTGGTCAGCGACTGGTCGGCCATGCGCGACATGGCGCTGGCCATCGCCACCGACCTGCCGCAGCGCAAGCTGCCGCTGGATGCGGCTTCCGTGCAGGAGTCCAGCGAATTCATGCGTTGGATCGCCGATGACAATTTCACCTTCTTCGGCTACCGCGAATACCAGGTGGCCGATGCCGACGGTGAGCAGGAACTCCGCTCGGTCGATAGCTCCGGTCTAGGCCTGCTGCACAAGCAGGAGCGTTCGATCGCTCCGCGCTCGCTGCGCTCGTTCAGCGCCAACGAACTGCCGCAGGCTGGCGCGAAGGACGCCATCATTCTGACCAAGACCAATGCCCGCTCGCCCGTGCATCGGGCCGGCCATATGGACTATATCGGCGTGCTGAAGTTCGATGCCGACGGCCGACCGGTTGCCGAGCAGCGTTTTCTTGGCCTGTTCTCGACCAATGCCTACATGGCGCGTCCGCAGGACGTGCCGCTGGTGCGGCAGAACGTCGAGGCCGTGATGGCACGCTCGGGCCTGAAGCGCGATTCGTATTCCGGCAAATCGCTGCGCCACGTGCTTGAGGCGCTGCCGCGCGAGGAGTTGTTTCAGAGCACCGAAGACGAACTGTTCGATACCGCGATGGGCATACTCGAACTGCGTCAGCGGGCACAGACGCGGCTGTTTGTTCGCCGTGACCGCTACGGACGCTTCTTTACCTGCCTGGTCTTTGTGCCGCGCGACCGCTTCAATACCGCCGTGCGCGAGCGCATCGCCGCCTTGCTCGGCACCGCGTTGCACGGCGAACAGAGCGAGTCGTCGGTGGTCTTTGGCGAGTCGGCATTGGCGCAGCTGACGATTGTGGTGCGGCCAAAGATCGGCGACTCGTTCACCTACGACCTGGCCGAGCTGGAGCAAAGCGTCGCCGGCATCGTGCGCAACTGGCACGACGAGGTGCGCGATGCCTTGGTCCGCGCGCGCGGCGATCATCAGGGCGTGGTGCTGGCCAACCGCTTCGCGCGACTGCTGCCGGCCGGCTACGTCGAGGACGTGACACCGCAGGTCGCCGCGGAGGATGTTCATCAGCTCTCCCTTTTGCAGGGCGACAACGTGCTGCGCATGTCGTTCTACCATCCGCCGCAGGCGCCGGAGAAGCTGCGCTTCAAGGTGTACCGCCGCGGTGGCGACATCGCCCTGTCGGAGGTGCTGCCACAGCTGGAGAACCTCGGCCTGCGCGTTCTCACCGAACACGTCTACGAGATTGCCAGCGATCCGGCGCCGCTTTCGATCCAGGATTTCGAAGTGCAGCCGGTCGGCAAACTCACCTTCACCGTGCAGCAGGTCGGCGCATTGTTCGAGGACGCGTTCGAGCAAATCTGGCGCGGCAACGCCGAGAACGACGGGTTCAACCGGCTCGTGCTGGGCGCCAAGCTGAGCTGGCGGCAAATTGCGATGCTGCGCGGCTACTGCAAATACCTGCTGCAGGCCGGCGTGGCGTTTTCGCAGGCCTACATGGAAGACACGCTTAACGAGTACCCGGCGATCGCCGGCCTGCTGGTGGAGCTGTTCTTGGCCAAGTTCGACCCGCAGCGTGAAAGCCTCTCGGTCGACGAACTGAAAGCCGCCGGCGACACGCTGGCGGTGGAAATGACCGCGCTGATTCCGGCATCGGTGCAGGATACGCACCCCGCCCTCATCACCGATCTTGGCAATGCCATGGCGCTGTCGCGCATCGAGCAGACGACCGTTCTGGAGGATGCCATCGGCGTGCTGCTTGAAGGGGTTGCCAGCCTCGATGAAGACCGCATCCTGCGCAGTTTCGTGTCGGCCATTCGCGCCACCTTGCGGACCAGTTTTTTCCAGCGCTGGGATGGCGCACACCGCGGCTACATCAGTTACAAGCTCGACTCGCATCAGGTGCCCGAGCTGCCCAAGCCGGTGCCGTATCGCGAAATCTGGGTCTGCGCGCCGCGCGTCGAAGGCATCCACCTGCGTTTCGGCTCGGTGGCGCGCGGCGGCCTGCGCTGGTCCGATCGTCGCGAGGATTTCCGCACCGAAGTGCTGGGCCTGGTGAAGGCGCAGATGGTCAAGAACACGGTTATTGTGCCGGTCGGTTCCAAGGGCGGTTTCTTCGTCAAGAAGGCGCCGGTTGGCGGCGACCGTGACGCGCAGCTGGCCGAGGGCATCGCCTGCTATCGGCTGTTCATCAACGGCCTGCTCGACATCACCGACAATTTGATTGAAGGCAAGGTGGTGAATCCGCCCGATGTGGTGCGCCACGACGCAGATGATCCGTACCTCGTCGTTGCCGCCGACAAGGGAACCGCCACGTTTTCCGACATCGCCAACGCGATCTCGATCGAACATAACTACTGGCTCGGCGACGCGTTTGCCTCGGGCGGCTCCAACGGCTACGACCACAAGGGCATGGGCATCACCGCCAAGGGCGCGTGGGAGTCGGTCAAGCGCCACTTCCGTTCGCTCGGCCGCGATTGCCAGACGCAGGACTTTAGCTGCGTGGGCATCGGTGACATGTCGGGCGACGTGTTCGGTAACGGCATGCTGCTGTCGCGGCATATCAAGCTGGTGGTGGCATTCGATCACCGGCATATTTTCTTCGACCCGAATCCGAACATCGAAGCGTCCTTCGTCGAGCGCGAGCGCATGTTCAAGCTGCCGCGTTCGAGCTGGGACGACTACGACCGTTCACTCATTTCCGCCGGCGGCGGCATTTATCCGCGCAGCGCCAAATCCATACCGGTATCGGCCGAGGTACGCGCCGTGCTGGGCATCAAGGACGACGTTGCGCACATGGCACCGAGCGACCTGCTCAGCGCGATCCTCAAGGCGCCGGTTGATCTGCTCTGGAACGGCGGCATCGGCACCTACGTCAAGGCTTCCAGCGAAACGCATGCGGACGTCGGCGATCGTGCCAACAACGCGCTGCGCGTCAACGGCGCCGAGCTGCGTTGCAAGGTGGTGGGCGAGGGCGGCAATCTGGGCATGACCCAGAAAGGTCGCATCGAGGCGGCGCAGCGCGGCGTGCTGCTCAACACCGACTTCATCGACAACTCCGCCGGTGTGGACACCTCCGATCACGAGGTCAATATCAAGATCCTGCTCAACGACGCCGTGCAGCGCGGCGAGCTGACCGAGGATGCGCGCAACCAGCAGCTGGCGGTGATGACCGATGAAGTCGGCCAGCTCGTGCTGTTCGACAATTACCGGCAGAACCAGGCGATCACGCTGATGGAGCATCAGTCAGTGCGCCGCATCGGTTCGCTGGCGCATTTCATCCGCACGCTGGAAACCGAAGGCCTGCTCGATCGTCAGGTGGAAAACCTGCCCAGCGAAGCGGAACTGACCGAGCGCAAGACGCGCGGTGTCGGCATGACCCGGCCCGAGCTGTCGGTATTGCTGTCGTACGACAAGATCAAGCTGTACCAGCAGCTGCTAGATTCGGATGTGCCGGAAGATCCGTACCTGTCGAAAGAGCTGGTGCGCTACTTCCCTGAGCCGCTGCACCAGAAGTACGCCGAGCACATGCAGCGCCATCGCCTGAAGCGCGAGATCATCGCCACCGCGGTGACCAACTCGACGATTAACCGCATGGGCGCCACCTTCATGATGCGCATGCAGGAGGACACCGGCCAGCGTCCGGCGGCGATCGCCAAGGCGTATACGGCAGCGCGCGAGATTCTCGACGCGCGCGAGCTGTGGGCGCAGATCGAATCCTTTGATAGCCAGGTGGCGGAAGATACCCAGTTCGACGCGCTGATGCAGATCTGGTCACTGCTGCGCCATCTCACGCGCTGGCTGCTCAACCGACCCGGCGGCACGCTGGATATTGCTGCCAACGTCGAGCGCTATCAAGCCGGCGTGTCGGCTCTGCGTCAGGCCTTGCCCGAGGTGCTGACGCCGACCGGCAAGGGCGACTTCTCCGGCAATCAAGAGAAGTGGGAGGGCCTGGGTTTCCCCGCCGAGCTGGCCCTGCGCCTGGCGCGCATGCCGGTGCTGCGCGCGGCGTTGGATATGGCGGAAGTCGCGCAGCAGAGCGGTCGTCCGATCGAAAAGGTCGCTCACGTGTTTTACGAGCTGGGCGAAGCGCTTGATCTGGAATGGTTGCGTGGTCAGATTGAAGCGCTGCCGGTGGAAGGCCACTGGCACGCGCAGGCACGTGGTTCGCTGCTGGACGAGCTCAACCACCAGCATCGCGCGCTGGTGATGCAGGTGCTGGCGCTGGCCAGCGAGCGCACCGATGTTTCGCCGGTGCAGGCGTGGCTGCAGCGTGACAACGCGACCTTGCAGTACACCCGCAGCATGCTGGCGGAAATCCTCACTCAGAATGCGGATTACCCGATCGCGTCGGTCGCGGTGCGTCGCCTGGCCCAGCTGGCGCAGGTGCCGATCGCTTGATGGAAAAACGCTGCCTGATCTGACGCCACGCGATCAGGTCGGTGGATGAAGGCGCGAGGGCCGGCATGGTCTTGCGCCTTCATGCTGTGTACTCTCCCTCTCACTTCACTGGTTGGTCTTTAGCTCATGCGTTTTGCCTTTGTCGCCAGCGACACCAGCATTGCCCAGCAGGCGCGACGCAAACTGGTGGACCGCTACGGCGATGTGCCGCCGGAACAGGCCGAGCTGATTGTTGCGCTGGGCGGTGACGGTTTCATGCTGCGCACGCTGCACGACTGGCACGCGCTGGAGGTGCCGGTGTACGGTATGAAGCTCGGCCGTGTCGGCTTTCTAATGAACAAGCATGTGGTCGACCGCTTGCCCGAGCGCGTCGAACGCGCGCACACCGCGTCGCTGTTTCCGCTGCAGATGGAAGTGACCGACGTCAGCGGCAAGGAATATTCGGCGCTGGCCTTCAATGAAGTCTCGCTGCTGCGCCAGACCAATCAAGCCACGCATCTGGAAGTGAAGCTCAACGGCATCGTGAAGCTCGACACACTGGTTTGCGATGGGATTCTGGTTTCCACGCCGGCCGGCTCCACCGCCTACAACCTTTCCGCGCACGGGCCGATCCTGCCGCTGGACGCCAATGTGCTGGCGCTGACGCCGATCAGTCCGTTTCGCCCGCGCCGCTGGCGCGGCGCGATTTTGCCGCACCGGACCGAGGTGATTCTGCGCGTGCTTGATCCGGGCAAGCGCCCGGTCAGCGCGACGGCGGATTTTCATGAAGTGCGCAACGTGCTCACGGTGGCCATCCGCCAGTCGGGCGGGGAGGGCGTGCGGCTGTTGTTCGATCCCGAGCACAATCTTGAGCAGCGCATTCTCGACGAGCAGTTCGCTTCGGCGGAGTAATTTCCAACACGCGATTTGCTCTCGTGATCGCTGATGCGAAATCCGTTTCGGGGAATCGTTTTTTTACGAAACAACCGCGAGCGCATGCTAGATTGAAATCAACGATCCACGGCGGATCGACGCGCGCTACTTTCCGTGAACAAATCCATTCCATCCACCGATCGGCCCGACGTCGATACCGACAACGCGGGCGCGCATGATGTCAACGCCATCAGCGATAACCGCCTGGTGGTGGCGATTTCCTCGCGCGCGCTGTTCGATCTGGGTGACAGCCATGCGCTGTTCGAGCGCGACGGGCTGGACGCCTATCGCAACTTCCAGATTGATCACGAGAACGACATCCTGAAACCCGGCGTGGCCTTTCCGCTGGTGCAGAAGTTGCTCGGCCTCAACAAGCTGGCCGGCAACGTGCCGCCGGTCGAGGTGATTCTGCTGTCGCGAAATTCCGGCGACACCGGCCTGCGTATATTCAACGCGATTCAGCACTACGGGCTGGAAATCAGCCGCGCCGCGTTCACCAGCGGCGCACCGACATCCGATTACATCGCGCCGTTCAAGGCCGATCTGTTTCTTTCCGCCAATGCCGAGGATGTCGGCCGCGCGCTGGTCGCCGGTGTCGCCGCGGCCACGATTCTGCCCAGCACCGCGCCGCCGCGCGCGACCGAGCAGCTGCGCATTGCCTTCGATGGTGACGCGGTGATCTTCGGGGATGAAGGCGAGCGGGTATCGCGCGAGGAAGGCCTGGAAGCGTTTCATCGCAGCGAAACCGAGCACGCTGCCGAGCCGCTGTCGGTCGGTCCGTTCCAGGGTTTTCTCACGGCGCTGCATCGTCTGCAGACGGCGTTTCCCGCCGAAGACTCACCAATCCGCACCGCGCTGGTTACCGCGCGCTCCGCGCCCGCACACAAGCGGGTGATTCTCACGCTGCGAAAGTGGGGCGTGCGAATCGACGAAGCGCTGTTTCTTGGTGGCCGCGACAAGGGGCCGTTTCTCGATGCGTTTGGCGCAGACATTTTCTTCGACGACTCGCCCGCCAACGTGGAATCTGCCCGCAAGCACGTGGCGACCGGTCACGTGCCGCACGGTGTCAGCAACCGCCGCTGATGGCCTGAAGCGAGTCGATGGGTTTTCTGTGACTGCTGTTTGTCATTTCGGCTTGAATGGAACAGACACCGGATCGTCACGTTAGCGCGCCCACGATTAAGGCCTACTTCGACGCGGGAGCTCGATCATGCAGATCACAAAAAAACATTTCGGAACGCTGGCAATGCTTGGGGCGCTGGTGCTCAGCCCGATGGCCATGGCACAGACCGGCGCCGGAACCGCAGCCACACCGTCGAAACAGGACACGGCCTTTGTCGCAAAAGCCTCTGCCGGAGGCATGACCGAGATTCAGGCAAGCAAGTTGGCTGATTCCCATGCGCAGTCAGCCGCGGTGAAAAGCTTTGCCGCGACGATGGTGACCGACCATACGAAGGCAGGCGACGCGCTGTCCGCGATTGCGCAAAAAGACGGATTCACGCCGCCGACGTCGCCCATGCCCGCGCAGGCCAAAGCGCTCACAAAACTTGAAAGCCTCAACGGTGCCGGTTTCGACAAGGCCTATTCTTCAATGATGTTGAAGGATCACAACGAGACGATCGCGCTTTTCAAGAAAGAGATCGCAACAGGTAAAAACCAGGATCTCACGTCGTTTGCCTCGCAGACCTTGCCGACGCTTAAAGAGCATTTGGCCATGGCCAAGAAGCTCTAATCCGTCATTCCGCGAGCAAGGCACCGGGTCGCAAGGCTCGGTGCTTTTTTGTAGCCAATACTGGGCGATTTGCGCTTCGGCATTCTCCTTCGCGCCAGCCGCCGTCCATTGCAAAGACTGACTCGGGTAGCCGGTGGCGCGGGTAACGCCATCAAACGACCTTGGTTCGCCGCCACCAGCGCGTGACCTTGTATTCGCGCACAAAGGTGAAAAGACCCGAGCCGAGAATGATCACGATGCCGACGACCATCGGCCAGTCCAGCGGGTCGTTGAACAGCAGGTAGCCGAACGCGACCGCCCACAGCATCTGGCTGTACTGGGTCGGCGCGACGTGGTTGGCCGGCGAGTTTTGTGTGGCGAGCATCAGCAAGACGGCGCCCATTGCCGCAAGCAGTCCATAGCCGAGCAGCAGCATCCACTGGTGAAAGTGTGGCCAGTGGAAGTCCCACAGCATCAGCACACCGGTAAGCAGCATCGGACCGATGACGCCGGCGCCATACAGCGTGATGCGCTTTTCCTGTGACCCGGTCATGCGCAGGGCAATCATCGATATCGCGCCGGACAAGCCACAAATCAGCGCCGCCAGGTGGCCAATGCCGAGCGCGCGAAACCCCGGCCGCAGCACGACCAGCACGCCAATAAAGCCCGCGATGACCGCCGACCAGCGGCGCCAGCCGACGTGCTCCTTGAGAAAGATCACCGACAGAACGGTAACGAAGATCGGCATCAGGAAAATCAGCGCAAACGCCTCAGCCATCGGCAGCGCGGTGAAGGCGATAACCGCGGACGTGCTGCCGATGGCGCCGAAGACAGCGCGTACCAGCCACAGACTCGGTCGTTTGGCGATCAGCACTTCGCGCCAGAGGTCGCCCTTGCGCTTGATGAAAGGCAGCGCGGTAAGGCCGAGCAATGCCCCGAAAAACACCGCTTCATACGACGGCAGCGAACCGCGCAGCAATTTCACGAACGCGTCGCTGATGGCATACGCCGCGAACGCCATGAAACCGAGCAGCACGCCTTTGTACATTTTTCGCAGCTTTTATAAGCGGGGATGCCAACAGTATCCCCGTTTGCAAAGTTCATCGCATGAAGCGTTCTTCAGATTCCCAACAGCAGCACGGTTTATGGCTACGCCAGCAAAGTGTCGGCGTAGCCACGCGATTCAAAGACAGTCGACCAATCCGTCGTAAATCGATGTGCTGGTCCCCGGAAGAATGGCGCGGATGGGGTTGGCCACGTTCAGCGCGGCGATCAGGTCGGCAACGCGGGTTTTGGGCGCCAGCGGCGTGCGGCACTTCCAGTGTTCGTTATCAACGAGGATTTTCCCCGTGTCGACATTGACCTCGGCGTTGCTCGCGGCAAATACCCACGTGCAGCGCCCGACGATGCCGGTGTTCTTGTCCACCGAGCACCGATAGTCGAGCGACTCGATGTTGCTGTAATCGCCTTCACAAAAGGTGTCTCCGCAAACATCGTCGAAATTCTTCCTCAGCTGACTGGTCGCGGTGTACCACGCATTGATGTCGGCATCGCTGGTGAGGTACTCGCTGATATCGACATATTGGGCCGCGCCGGGCGTTGTTGCGCGGGTCGCCGCGCTGGCGGTGTGGCTGCCCAGAGCGAACAGGGCGATCGAAAGACCACAAAGAAGCTTGCGCATGGGGATCTCCTTTTCAACGATTGAAAGTGTTTGAGGCCCGGCCGGCGGCACGGATCCGGTCCATCCGGCAGGCATAAACATTCTCAATTCGTCCCTATGGACCCGGAAAGCGGCTTTAGCCGACAACCGGCGTCAGCGTAGGTGCCGGTGACCCTCATCCGTGTCCCCGCTACACTAGGGGACTTGCCTGATCACTCTGGACCATTTCCATGGCTACGCGCCTCGATCCGCTCGATCTTTACGACGTCCGTTCGCTGCTCACCGACGAGGAACGCATGGTGCAGGACAGCGTCGGCCGCTTTGTCGATGAACGCGTGCTGCCGATTATTGGCGACTGCTTCGACCAGGCGCGTTTTCCGAAGGAACTGATTCCCGAGATCGCTGCACTCGGCCTGCTGGGCGCCACTATTCCCGAGGAGTACGGCGGCGGCGGCATGAACGCCGTCAGCTATGGCCTGATCTGTCAGGAGCTGGAGCGCGGCGATTCCGGCCTGCGCAGCTTTGCCTCGGTGCAGAGTTCGCTGTGCATGTATCCGATCTTCGCCTACGGCAGCGAGGAGCAGAAGCGCCAGTATCTGCCCGGCATGGCCGCCGGCGAGATCATCGGCTGCTTCGGCCTGACCGAACCGCACGGCGGCTCCGATCCGGCCAATATGAAGACGAATGCCAAGAAGGACGGCGGCGATTGGATCATCAATGGCGCCAAGATGTGGATCACCAACGGCAACCTCGCGCATATCGCCATCGTCTGGGCAATGACCGAGGACGGCATCCAGGGCTTCGTGGTGCCGACCGACACGGCCGGCTTCAAGGCACAGGAAATCCACAAGAAAATGAGCCTGCGCGCGTCGGTGACCTCCGCGCTGTTTTTCGACGGCGTGCGCGTGCCCGACAGCGCGCGCCTGCCTAACGTCAAAGGCCTGAAAGGTCCGCTGGGCTGCCTCACCCAGGCGCGCTTCGGCATCACCTGGGGGCCGATCGGCGCCGCCCAGGCCTGCCTGAAGGAAGTGCTCGCCTACACCGCCGAACGCAAGCTGTTCGACCGGCCGCTGTCGTCCAACCAGGCGGTGCAGCTGAAGCTGGCCGATATGGCCCGCCGCATCACCACGGCGCAGCTGCTGTCGCTGCAGCTCGGTCGCCTGAAGGACGCCGGCAAGATGCAGCCGACACAGGTGTCGCTGGCCAAGTGGAACAACTGCCGCATGGCGATCGACATCGCCCGCCAATGCCGCGATCTGCTCGGCGGCGCCGGCATTACCACTGAGCATGGCGCCATCCGCCATGCGCTGAATCTTGAATCGGTCATCACCTATGAAGGCACGGAAACTGTGCATGAGCTGGTGGTCGGTCGTGAGTTGACCGGTATCAACGCGTTTTAACGCCGGGTCGATGCATGGCTAGCGCGACGCCAGAACCCGTCACGACCGCTTCGTCATTGCCCGGCGTGCTGGCCGCGGTCGTGCCGGACTTGCGGCGGATATGCCGTGACCCTTGGGGCGTGATTGGCAGCGCGGCGGCATGGCTTGTCGGCGCTAAAGTCAGCGTGGCGGATGTGGATTTTCTCACCAGCGCTCGCGATGCAAAGGCGTTGGGCGAACGCTGGCATGCTCGCCTCGACAATCGCTATGTGCCCGAAGGGTCTAATCGCTTCCGGTCGCATTTTGCGCGCTTCGTTTTCCCCGGTCTGCCGGTTGAGGTGATGGGCAAACTCGAAGTGCACGGTGCCGATGGCTGGATGCCCGTGAAGATTGATCAGCTGATGACGATAAATTGTGCTGGCGAGGGTGTTCCCATTCCTTCGATGGCGGAACAGATCCGGATATTGAACTATTTGGACGCTCGAAGGATATGCAACGTGTCGGTCTGCTGGAATCATTGAACAGGAGCGAAAAATGCTGACCGTCTACGGAATGCGCTCGTCCGGCAACTGCTACAAGCTGCAGCTGTTGCTGGATCAGCTGGGGCAAGACTATCGCTGGGTCGAGGTTAACAGCGCTCACGGCGATACGCGCACGCCGGAATATCTGGCGAAAAATGCCAACGGCAAGGTGCCGCTGCTGGAGCTTGACGATGGTCGGCGACTGGCCGAGTCCAATGCGATTCTTTGCTATCTCGCCGAAGGCTCGGCGTTCTTGCCGGATGATGCGTGGCTGCGTGCGCAGACGCTGCAGTGGCTTTTTTTCGAGCAGTACAGCCATGAGCCGTATGTTGCGGTGGCGCGCTTCATTTCACTTTACCTGCCGGCAGATCACCCGCGTCGCGCCGAACTGCTCCAGCTGCATGAGCGTGGCGCAAAGGCGCTGGCCGTCATGGAGCAGCACCTGGCGGTGCATGACTGGTTCGTCGACGCGCGCTACGGCGTTGCCGATATTGCGCTGTATGCCTATACCCACTGCGCAGCTGACGGTGGCTTTGATCTGGCCGCCTATCCGGCCATTCGGTCATGGCTTGCGCGTGTAAAAGCGCAACGCGGCCATTCGCTTTTGCAGCGCTGATCTTTTTGCAAGACCCACTTTCAGATAGTGACCCTATGTCCATTCCGTTCGCCATTGCCGCACGCCACAAGGGCTTCAATCGCGCCGAGATTGTCGATCAGAACTTCATCGAATTCGTGCAGCTGTGGCGTGGCGAAGTTCGCGCAGCACCGCGCGACGACCAGTCGGTATTGCCGGGCAGCGGGCTCGATGCCGGTGGCTTTCGCGAACTGTTTGAGTCGCAGTTGATCAGTCGCCATCTCGACCTGATGGCGCGCGTGCTGCGCGTGCAGAACAAGGTGTTCTACACGATCGGTTCCAGCGGGCATGAGGGCAATGCCATGGTGGCGCGCCTGACACGGCATACCGACCCGGCGTTTCTGCATTACCGATCTGGCGGTTTCATGGCCGAACGCTTTCGCAAGCTGCCGGGCATGGACCCGGTGATGGATTCGGCGTTGAGCTTCGCCGCCAGCAAGGATGACCCGGCTTCCGGAGGGCGGCACAAGGTGTGGGGCAGCAAGCCGTTGTGGGTATTGCCGCAGACATCGACCATCGCTTCGCACCTGCCCAAGGCGCTGGGCACTGCTGTGGCCATCGAGCAGGCGCAACGCATCGGCCATACGCTGCCGATCCCCGAGGACAGCATCAGCATTTGTTCGTTCGGTGACGCTTCCAGCAACCATGCGACGGCGCAGACCGCCTTCAACGCGGCAGGATGGACGGCGTATCAGAAGCTGCCGGCGCCCGTGCTCTTCGTGTGCGAAGACAATGGCATCGGCATTTCGGTCAAGACGCCGGCCGGCTGGGTCGCCAGCAACTTTCAGCATCGTTCCAACCTCGATTATTTCTTTGCCGACGGGCTCGATCTCGCCGAGGGCTACGCGCAGGTGCAACGTGCGGTGGAGCATTGTCGGCAGTCACGTCGTCCGACGTTTCTGCATCTGAAGACCACCCGCGTCATGGGACATGCCGGTACCGATTTCGAAATCGAGTGGCGCAGCGTCGAGGAGTTGTTTCGTCTGGAGTCGACCGATCCGCTCTTGCGTTCGGCGGCCATCGCACTCGAGTCCGGTTTGTATAGCGCCGACGATTTGCTCAATCTCTATGAGGCGACGCGCAAACGCTGTTTTGCGGCAGCCGAGGAGGCTGACTCCCGTTTGCGTCTGACGTCGCTGTTGGACGTGATGAGGCCGCTCGCCCCGTACACGCCTGACGCGGTGGTGGCCGAGGCGACGCGCAGCGATTACGGCGACACGCGTCTGGCCGTATTCGGTAGCGAAGCGAAACTGCCGGAGCATCAGCCGCCGCGGCATCTGGCCATCCAGATCAATCAGGCGTTGCACGACCTGCTGGCCAAATATCCGCAGGCGCTGCTGTTCGGCGAGGATGTGGCGCAGAAAGGCGGCGTCTACACGGTCACCAAGGGGCTCAACAAGGCATTCAAGGGCAGCCGCGTGTTCAACACGCTGCTGGATGAAACCATGATCCTGGGTCTGGCGCAGGGCTACGCCAATATGGGCATGCTGCCGTTACCTGAGATCCAGTATCTGGCGTACTTCCACAACGCGTGCGACCAGATTCGCGGTGAGGCGGCGTCGCTGCAGTTTTTCTCCAACGACCAGTTCCGCAACCCGATGGTGATGCGGGTGGCGTCGCTAGGCTATCAGAAAGGCTTTGGCGGGCATTTTCACAACGACAACTCGATCACCGCTTTGCGCGATATCCCGGGCCTCGTGGTGGGTTGCGCCAGCCGCGGCGACGATGCGGCGATGATGCTGCGCACGATGATGGCATTGGCCAAAGTCGACGGCCGCGTCTGCGCCTTCCTCGAACCCATCGCGCTGTACATGACCAAGGATCTTTACGCCGCAGGGGATGGACAGTGGCAGTTCGATTATCCCGCGCTGGATCAGGCCATGGTGTTAGGCGAAGGGCGCGTGTACGGCGAGTCTGCCAGCGATTTGGTGATCTTTACCTTTGGCAACGGCGTGCCGATGGCGCATCGCGCGGCCAGAACCATCGAGGCGAATCACGGCTGGCACGTGCGGGTGATTGATCTGCGCTGGCTGGCGCCGCTCAACAACGACTTTATCGCGGCGCAGGCGAAGACGGCTAAACGTATTCTGGTACTCGACGAAGGTCGGCGCAGCGCGGGCGTCGGCGAAGGCGTGATCACGGCCATCGTGGAAGGCGGCTGCGGCGCGACGCCGCTGCGAAGGGTCGTCGGTGCCGACACATTCACACCCTTGGCCGGCGCCGCGTTGCTGGTGCTTCCCGGTGAAGCGGATGTGGTTGCCGCCGCTGAGTGGCTGGCGTCCTGCTGAGCATTGATCGATGAAATCAGCGGTCGCCGCGGCGTTTTTCGACGACATGCAGGCGTGGGTGCGTGCTCGTTGAGCCCGACTTCAGTCCGCCGTAAAGGCACGCCTGATTTCTGCCGCTGAGCTTGGCGGTATACATCGCCTGGTCGGCCCGCTCAACCAGCGATTCCACGTCATCACCGTCGCGGCGCATGGCAACACCGACGCTGATGCTCAACACGGCTTTGTCGTTGATCGGAATTTCCATCCGATGCACCCGGCGACACAGCCGTGTGGCGACCTGCAGCGCATGCTCCTCGGTGGTGTCGTCGATCAGCGCGACAAATTCCTCACCACCGTAACGACCAAGAATATCGCTGGGCCGCAGCTCGGTACCCAGGGTTCGGGATACCGCCACCAGCGCGCGGTCGCCGGCGTTGTGACCGAGACAGTCGTTGAGCAACTTGAAGTGATCCAGGTCGAGAAACAGCATCGCCACGCCACGCGGCGGACTGCCTTCCAGGATGGCGCTTGCGCGCTCGGTCCACGAGCGCCGATTGAGTACGTTGGTCAGTGCATCATGGTCGGCCAGCACCTGTACCTGGTCATTCGTCTGACGCAGCCCCAGAGCGCGGTCCGCCAGACCCAGCGAGAGCACGAGCGCCTCGAACGCACCGCCGGCCAGGCTGGCGTCGTTGAGCCAGTCGAGGCTGGGCAGGGCACCATTGCTTTGTGCACTACTCATGGCGGTAAGCAGCAGCAGCGGCGTCCAGCCGACGAGAAAGAACCAGGCCTGCCGAGAGCCGCGCGCAACGGCCACGGCGGCTCCGATCAGCAGCAGCACGGCACCAATGATCAGCAGTGGATTGAGCAGTACCTGCGCCATTTCGGCCAACCCGGCGACAGGCCCTGCGCGCATGATCACCAGCAACCCCATGCCGACGGCCAGCGCGGTAATCGGCACGCGCAGCAGGGGCGCGCGTACCCGCAGTTCGCAGAATTGCATCAGGAAAAGCGAGGCAAAGGCCACCGACATCGCCATGGCAATGGCGCTGCTCGCTATGCCCATGCCAGCAAGCCACTCCCATTCCAGCGGATGAAAAACGAAGCCGGTCTGTACGCCTTGAATGAAGATGTAGCAGAGGATGTAGCCCGCGTACCATGCATACGTGATATCGCGCAGCATCAGCGCGAAGCACAGCGCCATGCAAACCATCGCCAGCATCACGGCAAAACAGCCGCTGGCCAATGCCAGCCACTGAGCGTCTTGCCTGAGGTAGTCGCCCCGTCGCAGCATCTCGAATCGCACAGGGGCGCTGGAGATCAAGGAGGGTTCGAATTTGAGAAGGATGGGTGCCGATGCCGCTTGTGTCGAAGGCACGCGCCAGGCGAGCCGGCCGTGGCCGTGGGAAGGCTGCTTGAAATCGTCAAGCGCCAGGGTGAAAGTCTCCTGTGGACCGTACACCGTTACCGCGGCAGGCGTGGTCGGGTAAATGGTCAGTACACGATCGCTGTTGTCCCAAGGTGGCGCGGGGGTAATAACCACCCAGCTGCCCAAAGTATTGAGCGGAAATCGCTGCAAGATCGAAGGGTCGAAGCTGGCCAGTTTGCCGCCCCGATACTCCTGCATGACGATTTGCGGCGTATCACTCTCGCGAACGGGGCGCCAGGAGCCGTTGAGAGGCATGTACGCCTGCGCCGCCACGGTCCAGAGCAGGCCAAAAACAAAAACAGCCCAGGACCGCCAGAGGCGACCCGATGCCGTTAATGTGATCCGCCTCTCCATCGTCCTTGCCCTTTTACTGAGACACTCATCGAAGATTGGCTGCGCTCAATCAATTGTTGGAATGACAACCGAGATGCTTCAGGTTGCCGCGTCGCTGCGGGGCGGTACTTCCTTTGCCTGATATTACCTTCAGCAACTCGCGTTTTTTTTCAAATTTTGCCTTCTCAGGTAAAAAAGTTTTCTGCCGCGCCGCCCGGTGACTGAGATCGCTATAGCACGCAACGGCAAGACAAAAACACGCTGCCCGAAAACAGCCGTCTGACGGGTTTATCTCGGATTAGCGCTCCCCAATAAGCCACGGTACGTGGCAAATACCGGCCTTTGGGAGGCAAAAGCACGATACGTGCCATTCTTTTTGGGGGTCTGGCGAAATAGGCCGCGGAGCCTGCAGCGCGTGATTTAGCCGCCACGTTTTCTTCGGCGCAGCGAGATGTGCGTTTCGGACTTGAGCAACGCGGCGAAAAAGGTCACTTTTGAGCGCCGCCGCAAAGCACTTTTGCGCGGTACTTGGCTATGCGGCCAGCTTTATCCCCAATGTGTGTCGACAAGCCGCAACCGAATTTTCCGCGTTCGGTGCAAAGCAAAAGGCCCCGAACATGGTCGAGGCCTCTGCTTTTGAATTGGTGGAGCGGATGGGGATCGAACCCACGACCTTCGCATTGCGAACGCGACGCTCTCCCAGCTGAGCTACCGCCCCAAGTAAGCGCTGGATGTTAGCAGTGCCACCGGGGTTCGCCAAGACCTCGGTGTCCGGTCACGATCGCTTATCTGGTCCATTGGCATCGGGTCGCCACCTCTGCACTGTTTAACCCGGCAGCAGCGAGACAAGACGATCGTGCAGAACCTCTCGGCGCCAGCCTTCCAGAAACTCGGGCCATTCGCTGGTCACCACGTATTCCTCCAGGACCTTGCGCGGGCAGAGCAGGCCAGGGGGTAGATCGAGGTCGGCTGCAAAGGTATCGACACTGTCTTTCATCGCGCCAAGCGCCTTTTTGGCCTCGCCCTGAGGATGGCTCGGGATACTCAGGGTCGCGGCGACCTCGTCGGCGCTGACGGCCGCAGCTACGACATCGAACAATTCGCTGCGCTGTGCCGAGCGCAGCGCCCGCTGCCCGCGCGTTCGCTGGTCGAGTTCACTCAGGCTGGCCGGTGCGTGCTGAGCCAGGCTCAGTGCCAGCGTGTCATCCAGCAGCCATGGCCGCGGCACATCGAGCTGACGCGCGCTGCGGTCGCGCCACAGCAGCAGGCGGCGCAAAAGTGCCTGCTGTTCGCGCTGCCAATCGGCTGCCGCGCGCATGGCGCGCTGCGGCTGGGGATCACCCGCGCGCTGGCTGGCGCGACGCTTCAGCCGCTCGCAATCCTCGGCATGCCAGGCGCTGCGGCCGCGCTGCTGGAGGCGCTCGCCTAGCTGCTGGTGGATGGTTTTCAGGTACACCACATCCAGTGCCGCGTAGCTGATTTGCGAGGCGGTCAGCGGTCGCTGCATCCAGTCCGATCGGGTTTCGCCCTTGTCCAAATCCACGCCGGCGAGTTCCGCGACCAGCGCGCGATAGCTGATGCCGAGCCCCATGCCGACAAATGCCGCGGCGATCTGCGTATCGAACAGGTTTTTCGGGCCGCCGGGCAGCAGTGGTGAGAGTGTTTCCAGATCCTCGCTGGCGCTGTGCATGATGCTCACGGCGGCGCCATCACCCAGCAGCGGCTGCAGCGCATCACCGATATCAAACGCGAGTGGGTCGATCAGCGCGTAGCGACCGTTCCAGCCCAGCTGCAGCAAAGCCAGTTGAGGGTAGAAAGTATTACGCCGCATGAACTCGGTATCGAGCCCCACCGCAGCATCAACGGCGATATCCGCCAGCCATGATTGCAGGGCATCGGGGTTGTCAATCCAGTCGGCGCTGGCGTGCTCGGGCAATGACATCAAACTTCCTTGGAAAGCGCCGGGCATGCATTGCCCTGACGGCGGTTTGTACTTATGGTGGGCAGCGCACCATAACAGGCCACTCCAAGGACGCCCATCCATGCCGAGCAATGCACTACTGCGCAATCAGCGCGCGCTTGGCGGTGCGGCCGGTCTGCTGGTGCTGGGGCTTGCGATGACGTATCACTTTTTTCCGCGTCTGCTGCATGTCGACCCGCTGCAGGAACCACGCCGCTCAATGTCCATGGGGGACATCGCGCCGGGCAGAAATGTTTTGCCCTCCGGCATGCCGACCAATGCCGAACTCAATGCCGGGCCACCCTTGGCGTTGGCCCCCACCGCCGTGATTGTTGCGCATAGCAAAAAGAAAGCCGACCTTCCCGAACAGTTGAGCGCGGACCCGCCGGCCGTACAGGCTTTGCTGGCGCGCGCTACCAAGGCGCTCAAGGCCGGGCAACTGGCGGGCGACAAAAACAGCGCCGCGGCATTGTTCGCGCAGGCGCAAAAAGCCAAGCCCGACAGTCGCCGGGCTGCGCAAGGCCTGTTCGATGTGCGGGCGAGGATGGTGGCCGATATCGATCAGGATATTGCCTTCGGTGACGCTGACGGAGCCAGCGACCAGCTGGATGCGTTGCGTACGATTCCCGATGCCAGCGACGACGTGGCGTTGCTGTCGGCCAGCTTGAAAATCCTCACCCGGGTGAGGCCGATGCTGGCCAAGGCTGCAGCTCTGCTGGCACATGGAAAGGCCGACGAGCCAGTCAACGGCAGTGCGCTGGATGTATATCGTCAGGTACAGGCGCTCGATCCCCAGAATGCGGTGGCCGAGCAGGGCATCATGCTGGTGCAGCGGGCGGTGCTGGACCGCGCGCTGGCGGGTCTGGCGCAAAACAATTTCGGCGCGGCGGAAAGCGCTTTGGCCGAAGCGCAGGCGATTCGGCCTGACTCGCAGCAGATGCAGGACGTCAGCAAGCGCGTCGCCGATATGCGTGCGCAGCGCGCCGCTGGCGTTCTGGCCCAGGCCGGTTCGGCGCTGGATAGCGGCAACCTTGCGCTTGCCCAAACGCTGATCGCGCAGGTGAAGGGAATCGACCCGAGCGTGGCCGGTATCGCTGAATTCGACAATCGGCTGGTCAATGCACGACTTTATGCGGGCTATAAACCCGGCCAGATTTTCAGCGACAGCTACGTGGACAGGCCCGGCAAGTCGCCGGCCATGCTGGTGATTCCGATCGGAAGTTTTCAGATGGGCGCGCCGGACGATCAGGGTGGCTACAGCGAAAATCAAAAGCCGCAGCACGCGGTTGTCATCGGCAAAGGTTTTGCCATGGCGCGCAGCTCGATCACCGTTGGCCAGTTCCGCGAGTTTGTGCGCAGCAGCGGGTACGTACCGGACTCCAGCAGACTCGGCGGCGCGAGTGTGTACGACGAACGTAGCGGTGCCATGCGCGATGATGATGACGCCAGCTGGCAGGACGACTACGCAGGCAACCGCGCTGCTGAAGACTTGCCGGTAGTCAACATTTCCTGGAACGACGCCAAAGCCTATGCGGATTGGCTGACTCAGCGTACCGGCAAGACCTATCGTCTGCCCAGTGAAGCGGAGTTTGAATACGCCCTGCGTGGCGGCAGCACAACGCGTTACTGGTGGGGTGAAGGCGCACCGACCAAGCCGGTGGAAAACGTCACCGGTTCCGGTGACCGATCACGCAGCGGCCGGCGCTGGAACAATGCCTTTCGCGGCTACCGCGATGGTTACTGGGGGCCAGCTCCGGTGATGAGTTTTGCAGCGAATCCATTCGGCCTGTACGACATCGACGGCAACGTATCGGCCTGGACCCAGGATTGTTGGCATGAGAGTTACCTGCGCTCCCCCGCGGACGGCGGTGCATGGCTAAACCCCGGCTGCAGCGTGCACGTTGTGCGCGGCGGTTCGTGGGCAAGCTCACCCGATCAGGTCAGCTCTGCCTATCGCCAGGGCAGCAATGGCAGCATACGCAGCGGCCGCGTCGGTTTCCGCGTCGTGCGTGAATTCTGAGGTTTGCCCGCGAAACGCGTGGTGCTTGTCACGCCTTTCGATCAGCCCTGCCTGAAATAGGTGGCAACCCCTCGTAGTAGCATTTGCAACGATTTGCAGCATTTGCAACGATTCCGTGGCCGAAAGTGCGTGGTTTCAAAAATTAGCTTTGAAGAACTTGGCCACGTCTAGCGCCTTAACGCCGCCCATCATCGGCACGCGTAAGCCGGTCCGATGAAGCGCAAATGCAATCTGGCGCTCAGGGACTGTGCATCGGACTGGGTGCCAACCGATGGATGAGCCGCCTTCGTTATTCCCGCCGGAACCGGTATCGGACTCGCATAGCTGATGGCGTATGCTGCCCTCGTCCTTCATGTCGATCTGACACACGTTGCGGCCTACGCTCACAGACCGCGCGATGGGCGGTACAAATCTAGCGACATCGCGCGAGTTTGGCGCGAATCGATAGCTGGCGGGTATCAGCTGGCAGCGTAAGTCAGGTGGAATCTGATGACCGGGGTGTACTGCAAAAATTCGATATTTACTGCTACTGATAGCTATGCGAGCATGCTTAATGCACAGCAGAAACCAACCGTTCGAGCCCGGCTTTGATCATCTCCGAGCTTTCGCCGCGTTGTTGGTGCTTTTCTACCACTCGTTCGAGCATCTAAGCGGCTTTATGGCTCATAACAGCCCCTACGCTGTTACCGACAAGATGCAGACACATAATCCGTTTCTATCGCTCTTGATCGAAGGGAACACGGCCGTTGCGCTGTTCATCGTGCTCAGTGGATTTTTGTTCGCTAGGAGCGCAGTCGGTCGGGAAATTCTGTATTGGCCATTTCTCCGTAATCGCTTTCTTCGCATTTATCCACTCTACATAGCAATGATTGCAGTAGCTCTGGCAGCCCTGCAAAACGTCCCGTTTTCATCATTGATGATGGTGATCATTCCCACAGCCAACTTGCCCGCGGTCAGGGATCTTGGGGTCATTGGATCAATGTTCTGGGCCGTTGACGTCGAGTTTCAGTTCTACCTGATTTTTCCATTTCTGATGCGATCCTTGAACACCAAAGGCTTTAAGCCGTTGCTGGCGATAATTGCGTTTGCCACACTTATTCGCTTCGCCGCGCCTTCCCTTGGCGGCCCTGTAGCCGAGATTTCTTACTGGACCGCAGTTGGCCGGATAGACCAGTTCCTTATCGGCATGATGGCGGCGAAGTTGTTGGCCGACCGGCCGAGGATCGCTCAAAAACTCGTCTGGTGCTTCATTCCATCGATGGTCTTGATGCTGGGCATAATCTACGTTTTTAACCAAGCCGGAGGTACTGATAGCGCGGCATCTTGGAGAGCGGTATGGCCCACTATTGAAGGCTTGGTTTGGGCTACTGTCATCTGCACATATCTACCAGTTGCGAGAATGATTCCGGCTCGGCTTTCGAAGTGGCTAGCCAGCATCGGCGCAGTTAGTTTTAGTACCTACCTGCTGCATATTCCGATTCTCATGGTTATCGGAGCACATCACTGGTTCATGCAACCAACTGGTCATCAAGAATACGACGTTCTGATCTCAATCATTGTCGTGGTCTGTCCGATGGTGTTTGCTGTGTCAGCACTTTCCTATTACGCGATAGAAAAGCCATTCCTTGGCATGCGTAGCAGGTACGTCACTTCCGAGACGAGAGGAAACCCGTCGCGGAGTATCGAGTAGCCCGCCGAGGCTGTCTAATCCTAGCCGTACCATCGATACGAGATCGCCCAGAACAGGACCGAAGACCAAGGCGCTATTCCAGGCTCGCCAGCATCTCATGCAGCAGATCCGGCATTTCGCCGGGATATATCGAGTACTTCTTAGCTCAGCCAGCCCTTGTGCAACTCGGCCTCCGTTATCTCTGGCCGCAGTTACACTTCGATCAGCTCATTCGGGTCATTGAGGTGCAACGCTAGAACGACCGGTGCCTAAGAACACCCGACTTGCGGTAATAGCAAAGCGACCCGGTCAAATACATATCCCAGCTGACTCGGTTGCAGCAGTTGTCGCACGCAGAGCAGGCTCAAAGGGTGGATCTGAAGACTTGTCTGCCCATGGCGGAAGGATGCTGCCGAGCAGTCTCAAAGGCTGATCAACAGGCAAAAAGACGGCGCCCGAAGGCGCCGTTTTCTCTGTCTGATCTGATGAATTGCGGGCCAAATCAGGAATTGCGGACCTAACCGACAACCCTGAAAAACCCGCAAGCAGTGGTACCGGCGAGAGGACTCGAACCTCCACTGTGTCACCACAAGTGGATTTTGAGTCCACCGCGTCTACCATTCCGCCACGCCGGCAGATCAGCTGTGCATTATGCCAATATCAGTGGACCTGGTCGAGCCCCAGTTGACGTTCGTCGCGGTGATACCAGCCGTCGTCAGGCAGCGGCTGGAATACGGCGCATCGGGTCATGCGGCCGGAATAGATGTGCAGGCTCACGGCGATATCGGCATCGCTGGGGTTGCGGATGGTGTGGTACTCGTGCGGTGGAATCAGGCTGCCGGCCGATCCCGGGCCAGCCTGGATCGAGCCGACGGGACGGAAATGATAGCGCGCTTCCTCATTTTCCATCCGCTCGTACTGAACTACTTCGAGCGCCCCGTTCCACACGCCTTCGACGCACCACATGCCGTCGTGATCGTGGATCAAGGTGCCTTGACCCGGACCCCACGTCATCGCCACCACGCAGTAGCCGTGATCTTCGCTGCAGTAAAGCTCGCGCCGCGCGTAGTGGCCTTCGTTGGCCTCGAACACGCAGGCCGGAAGCTTGACCTCGTTGCTGCGGATCAGCTTGCACAGGTTGTTGCGCAAGCTGTCGGTAATGGCCGGAGTGGATTCCTTGCTTACCGCTTCATCGATCGTGTCGATCAGCATGCGGCTACCGGGAAAGTCGAGTGTGAGCATGGCGGGCTCCGTATATCGGGTGGTGCGCAAGACGTTGCGCCATCCAAATTATAGGTGATGGAACCGTTATCGACCGGATGGGGCGAAAAAATAGTGTCTGGCCGCGTGCTCGGCTTCAGCATGTCACGGCAGGCGACTGAGAAAACCGCCAATGGCCTTGCTGTAATTTTCGATATCCACCAGAAACGCGTCATGGCCTTGTGGCGAGTCCAGCGCCACAAATTCCACTTTCGCACCGGCCGCTTCGAGGCCCTCGGCGATCTGCTCCTGCTGCTGCAGCGGGAACAGGATGTCGGTGCTGACGCCAATCACCATCGCCTGCTCGACGCGAATGCGCTTGAGCCCTTCGCGCACGTTGCCCTCGCCATATTCGGCCATGTCGAACCAGTCGCTGGCGCGTGACAGGTAGAGATAGCTGTTGGGATCGAAGGTGCGTACGAAGCGCTGGGCGTGGCCTTCCAGATACGACTCGACCTGGAATTCGCGGCCGAACGGATCGTCGTCGCGCTGCTCGGGGTCGAGGCGGATGCGGGCGAAGCGCCCGTTCCATTCCATCGCCGAGCGATAGGTGATCACGCCGAGCTTGCGCGCGATGCTCATGCCGGTATCGGGATAGGTGCCGCCTTCCTCGACGTGGATATCGGCCGCTCCTGCGCATCCTGCGCTCGCGGCACTCATCCTTCCTTGGATATCGTATTCACCGTCTTTCCAGTTCGGATCGAGCCGGATCGCTTCGCGCTGCAATGAACGAATGGCGATGGCAAACGGTTGGGCTTGCGGTGCGGTGTCGACGCTGATGTGTGCACGCGCACTGCCGGGATGCAAAAACATATAGGCCAGCGCACTCATGCCGCCCATCGAGCAGCCGATCAGACAGGCGAGTTGCTTGATGCCGAGATCGCTGACGGCGGCGTGAGCGGCATTTGCCACGTCCTCCAGCGACAGGTCGGGAAAATTCAGTCGATACGCCTCGCCTGTGACCGGATCGATCGACGCCGGGCAGGTGGAACCTTTGTCGCTACCTAGCGAATTGACGCAGATGACGAACCAGCGTGAGGTGTCGATCGCTTTGCCTTCGCCCAGCATCGCTTCCCACCAGCCCGCTGAATCGTCCTCGGCGCTCGAAGCTGCGTGCGCGCTGGGCGACAGGCCGGTGAGAATAAGCAGGGCGTTGTCGCGCGCCGCGTTGAGCCTGCCCCAGGTTTCGTAGGCGACATGCGCGCCATGCAGTTCGCCACCACGCTTCATGGCAAAAGGCGAGGGCAGAGCAAAATACTGGCGCGCGTCGCCCATCAGTGCACCTTGTCGATGCTGATATTGACCGGTTGCGTCGTGTCGACCGCGATCACGCCGGCGTCGCCTTCCAGGTCGCCGGGTTGCGCGATCGGTTGACCGCTGTGACTGACGCGCGCGCCGACAAAGACTTTTGATGCCGACGAAAGTTTGAGCTGCGGCGTCATTGCCATCGCATCGGTCAACGTGACGCTCGCTGGCAATGCGCTGGCATCCATGCGCGTGACGGCCAGCGGCATCGGCGGTCCGCTGGGTGCACGCGCGTAAATGAACAAGGTATCACCGCGTTCCAGCCGGGATTTCAATGCAGGCGCGAGCGTGACGGTGACCTTCAGGGACGGGCCTTGTTTTGCGGGTTCGCCATTCGATGCGGCGGAAACGGGCGAAGTGTCGCTGCCGCTTTCGTTGGAGACGGCATGGCTGCCGGCGCGTGAATCCGCCGCGGCAATCTGCTCGGCGACCGCCGTGGCGACCGTGCTTCCCGGTTGCAGCATCGGCTGCAGGCGACGCCAGGTGGCTGCGGCATCGGCAAACTGGTTTTGCTGGAACTGGCTGATACCGAGTAGCCAAAGTGCGCGCTGATTGTCCGGTTGTTTGGCCGCCGCCTGTTTCAGGAGATCGCGCGCGCGATCGCTCATCACGTGGGTCGGCTGCAGCATGGCGTCAGCTTCCGCCCAGCCGACCATGGCATCGGTATTGCCGGCATCGAGTTTCAGCATGTGATCGAAGGCGTCGCGTGCGTCGGCCGGCTGATGCATGGCCGCGCTGGTTTGTGCAAGCAATGTCCAGCCGCGCAGATCATCCGGCTGCTCCGCCAGATGCGCGCGCAGGGCGGCAAGCGCCTGATCGATATTCATCGGGGGTGCTTGTACGGCGACGCCGTCGAGCGTCGCCGGCGTGCCGATTTTGAGATAGAGCGCCAGGGTGACCAGCGGCACCGCGACAATGACAAAGAGTGCCAGGGCAAACAGGTTGCGTGAGCGTTCACGCGGCCGACCAGCGCGCAGCAATGGCCAGACTACGACGCCCACGGCGAGCATCACCATCACGATGACGGCGATGACAAATGTGATTTTCACCAGTCGTCCCCTTCATCCGCGGCCGTTTGCTCGCCCGTTGAAACGTGGGGCAACACAGCGCGGCTGCGCTTGCGGATGGTTGCAGTGACTACGCCCACGCCGACGAGCAGAATCAGCAGCGGTCCGAACCAGAGCAGCCAGGTATTGCGCTGCACCGGCGGATCGTAGAGCACGAATTCCGAATAGCGATCGACCAGGTATTGCTTGATTTGCGCGTCGGTCTGGCCATGCTGCATCAGCTGAAAAATCTGGTTGCGCAGATCACGCGCGATCGGTGCGTTGGAGTCGGCCAGCGTTTCGTTCTGGCACATCGGGCAGCGCAGTTCGGCGGTGAGGTGCTGAAAGCGCACCTCTTCGGTGTGATCCTTGAACGGCAGCGGTTCGATCGCCTGGGCCATCGCGGTGCTGGCGCAAAGCACAAGCATCAACAGCAGCACACAAAGCAGGCGGCGCATCAGCGCGATTCCTGCTGCAGGGCGGCGATGGCCGGCTTGAGTTCGGTGTTGACCACATCCATCGTGATCGGCCCGATGTGCTTGTAACGGATCACGCCGTGCGCATCGACCAGGAAACTTTCCGGTGCCGCATACACGCCGAAATCGATCGCGGTCTGGCCGCTGGTGTCGGCCATCAGCACGGCGTAAGGATTACCGCGAGCGGCCAGCCAGGCTTTGGCATCATCTGGCGCATCCTTGTAGTTGTAGCCGACCAGCGTGACGCCGAGCGTCGATGCTTCCGCCTGCAGTACCGGATGCTCGACCACGCACTCCACGCACCAGCTGGCGAACACGTTGAGCAGGTAGGGCTTGCCCAGCAAAGACGCGCGGCTCGCCGTCTGTGTGGGTTCGTACAACAAAGGCAGTTTGAAATCCGGCGCCGGCTTGTTGATCAACGGCGAAGGAATCGCCGTCTGATCGTGTCCGGTGTTCCACCAGATACCAAAGCCGAGCAGACCGGCCAGCAACAAAAAGGCGATGAAAGGCAGCAGGCGGCTCATGCGTGCTTCTCCACCAGCACTACCGCACCCGCTGCTTCCATCACACCGCTGCTCGCTGTGCGACGCACGCGGAAGCGACGATCGCAGGCGCTGACAAAACCGCCCAACATCATGAACAGCCCACCCAGCCACAGCCAGCGAATAAACGGCTTGTGATAAAGGCGCAGCGCCCACGCACCATCGATATGCTGCTTGTCCATCGGCTCGCCGAGCGCAACGTAGAGGTCGCGGAAAACGCCGGCGTCGATGGCCGACTCGGTCTGAATCTGTTCGCGCGTATAGGTGCGCTTCTGCGGGTGCATCACCGCAACTGGCTTGCCGTCACGGGTCACCGTCACCGTGCCTTGGTCCGCGCGCCAGTTTGGCCCCTGCGTTTCGCGTACGCCGTCGAAGCGGAAATCGTAGCCGCCGATCTGCTTGGTTTCACCCGGCGCCATGCGCACGTCACTGGTCGCGCTGAGCGATTCGGACAGCAGCACGCCGATCAGGAAAATGGCCACGCCAAAATGCGCAAACAGCATGCCGGCCATTTCGGCGGGATAGCGGCGACCACGAGGCATTTCGCGCCAGCGTTTGGTCACGTAGAGCAGCACGCCTACGGTGACCCACACCGCCGCTCCGACGCCTGCAATCGCCTTGAGTTTGCCGTCAACGAAAAACGCCGCCACGATCGCGCACGCCACCGCCGCCAGCAACGCACGCAGCATTACGCGCTTGAGTATCTGCGGCTCACCCTTACCCCAGCGGAGATAGGGACCAAAGGGCAGCAGCAGCACGATCGGCAACATCAGCAGTGGAAACAGAAAGCCGAAGTAGGGTGGACCGACGGAAATCTTGCCCAGGTTCAGCGCATCGCCGATCAGCGGAAACAGGGTGCCCAGCAGCACCATCGCCGCGGCCACGGTAAACATCAGGTTGCCGACCAGGATCGCGCTCTCGCGCGACACCACGGCGAACGGCTTGCCGCCGGCCACTTTCGGTGCGCGCAGCGCATACAACAGCAGCGAGCCGCCGACTACAAAGATCAGAAAGCACAGGATGAACAGTCCACGGCGCGGATCGGACGCAAACGAATGTACCGAGGTCAGCACGCCCGAGCGCACCAGGAACGTGCCCAGCAGCGAGAGCGAAAATGCGAAGATCGATAGCAGGATCGTCCACGCGCGCAGCGAGCCGCGCTTTTCGGTCACCGCCTGCGCGTGAATCAGTGCGGTGCCAACCAGCCACGGCATGAAGCTGGCGTTTTCCACCGGATCCCAGAACCACCAGCCGCCCCAGCCCAGCTCGGCATACGCCCACCAGCTGCCGGCGACGATGCCGCAGGTGAGAAACGCCCAGGCGATATTCGTCCACGGCCGTGCCCAGCGCACCCAGGCCTGTTCCAGCTCGCCGCCCAGCAAGGCGGCGATGGAAAAAGCAAAGGCGACCGAAAAGCCCACATAGCCCATGTAGATCACGGGCGGATGGAAGGTCATGCCCGGATCCTGCAGCACCGGATTCAGATCACCACCGTCGGGCGGCATCGGGATCAGCCGTCCAAACGGATCGGAGGTGAACAGGATGAAGGCGAGAAAGCCGACCGAGATAATGCCCAGCACGCCAAGCACGCGCGCCGCAAAAGCGTCCGGCAGCTGCCGGCTGAACATCGCCAGCGCCAGCGTCCATACGTTGAGGATGAAAATCCACAGCAGCATCGAACCTTCGTGCGCGCCCCAAACGGCGGTGATGCGGTAATACCAGGGCAGCGCCAGGTTGGAATTGTCGGCGACGTACTGCACCGAAAAATCGAAGTGCAGAAAAGCCCACACCAGCAGCACAAACGCCAGCACCACGAAAAAGCCCTGGCCGAAGGCGGCCGGGCGCGCGACCGCCATCATCGCGCTGTTGTTTTTCCACGCGCCCACAATGGGCAGAATGCTTTGCGCCAGCGCCAGCAGCAGCGCGAGGATCAGCGCGATCTGGCCGAGTTCCGGCGTCATGGCGAACCCCCCATGTCGCTGCCTTCCGCCAACGCCTTGCCTTTGTGCGCTTTCGCCATGGCGTCTTTCAGCTCTTTCGGCATATAGGTTTCGTCGTGTTTGGCCAGCACTTCGGTCGCCACGAAGCGGGCGTTGTCCATGTGCCCGGTCGCAATCACCGACTGGTTGTCGCGAAACAGGTCGGGCAGGATGCCGGTGTATTCCACCGGCATGGCGCCGTCGGCATCGACCACGGTAAACGTGACCAGCAACGAGCTTTTGCTGCGCTGGATCGAGCCGGCCTTGACCATGCCGCCGAGACGAAACGTCGAATGATGCGCGGCTTCGCCGGTCTGCACCTGGCTCGGGGTAAACAGGTAGTTCATGTTTTGCTGCAGGGCGAACACGCCGAGGCCGACGGCTACCGCAGCAGCCGCGACGACCAGTAGCACGATGATGAGCCTGCGCTTGCGGGTGGGGTTCATGGGTACTCTTGCAGCGATTGCATTCGTGGAGGGTCGAGTGTCAGACCGAATCCGGTGGAGAAGGTGCCTGGCGTGGCTGTCGCGCGGCCTGTCGCGCGAGACGCGCGCGCAGGTCGCGCAGCAATCGACGCCGGCGCAGCGTCGGCGCAAAAAAATCAGCCAGCAGCACGATGAAAAAAACCGCGTAGGCCGGCCACAGATAGCCGGCATAGCCGCCCATGGCGAAAAAGTGCTGCAGCGAGGAGGCACTCATCGCGCGGCCTCAACGGCGGCAAGTTTGCGCACCCAGTCCTTACCGCTTTCCAGATCGAGCAGATCGGTGCGCACGCGCCCGAACAGGCTGGCCAGGTAATAGAACTTGGTCGCCAGCATCATCGTCAGCAGCGGCCACAGCATGCCCGGCGCGATGGTCGAGGGGCCGAGCAGGCGGATCGTCGAGCCCTGATGCAGGGTGTTCCACCAGTTCACTGAAAAATGCACGATCGGCACGTTGATGATGCCGATCAGGGCGAGAAACGCTGCGGCGCGCGCGCCCTGTCGGCGATCCTCGAACGCGTGGTACAGGCCGATGACGCCCAGATACAGAAACAGCAGCACCAGTTCGGAGGTGAGGCGCGCGTCCCAGGTCCACCACGTGCCCCACATCGGCTTGCCCCAGAGCGAACCGGTGACCAGGGTGATGAAGGTAAATGCCGCGCCGATCGGCGCCGACTCCATCGCCACGACTTCCGCCAGCTTGATCCGCCAGACCAGCGCCAGAAACGCGGCAAAGCCCATGATGCCGTAGATAAACAGGCTCATCCATGCGCTGGGTACGTGGATGAAGATGATCCGATAGGCATCGCCTTGCTGATAATCAGCCGGCGCCAGCACCAGGCCGCCGTATAGCGCGATGACGCCGGTCAGCAGCGCCAGCGCCAGCATCCACGGCCGCAAGCTGCCGGCAAAGCGATAAAAAATGGGCGGCGAACTCAGTTTGTGCAGCCACAGTGGAATCCACTTGGACATGGTTTTCAGGCGTCCAGAGCAATGCGAAGAGCGGCCGCGCAGGCCAGCGGAGCGAGCACCAGCAGCAACACCAGCGCTGCACCCAGCCAGGCGACGGGCGCAAGCCACGGCAATCCTTGTTGGGCAGCGGCCACGGCGCCGGCGGCGAAGATCACGACCGGTACGCACAGGGGCAGCAACATCAAGGCGAGCAGCATACCAGAGCGCCGCGTGCCGGCCGTTAGAGCCACCAGAATCGCGCCCAGCAGACTGAGCATCGGCGTCGACAGCACAAGCGCCAATACCAGCACGGGCATCACCTGGACCGGCAGATGCAGCATGCCCGCCAGCAGCGGTGCGATCACGATCAACGGCAGCGCCGTGGTCAGCCAGTGCGCCAGAATTTTCATCACCAGCATCAGCGCCAGCGGCTGCGGTGCCAGCACCAGTTGCTCCAGCGAGCCATCCTCGATATCGCTGGAAAACATCGCGTCCAACGCCAACAGCATTGCCAGCAGCACGGTGACCAGTACGACACCACCGGCGATCCGCTGCAGCAGCGTGTCTTCCGGTCCGAGTGCGAACGGGAACAGCATCGTGACGATCAACGCATACAGCACCGGCATGGCGATATCGCCGCGGCGTCGCCATGCCAGCGTAAGGTCGCGTCGCAACATCGCTGTGCAAGCGCCGACAAGGCCGGGTGGATTCATGCGCTCATCCGGATACGCTGCGGCTCACCGCCATGAAAACTTACCGCGCCGTGACTGGTGACGAGCGCTGCACCGCCGCGCACGAGATGCTCTTCAAGCAGGCGATTGACCAGGGCAATGCCGGTGCGGTCGAGGTTGGCGTACGGCTCGTCGAGCAGCCACAGTGTCGCGGGAAGCAGCAGCAGTCGCGCGAGCGCTACGCGTTTTTTCTGTCCAGCGGACAGTTGCCGCACGGGTTCGTCTTCATAGCCGCCAAGCCCGATTTCGTTCAGCACGGAGGCCACGGTGACGTGTTCGCGGCAGCCATGCAGACCGACGGCCAACCGCAGATTTTCCAGCGGGGTCAGGTCAGCTTTCAGGCCCAGCTGATGGCCGAGGAAAAGGATATCGCCGATGCACTGATCACGCTGCAGCCGTTGGCCCCGCCAAAGCAGCTCGCCTTCGTCGAGATGAAGCAGCCCGGCAAGAATGCGCATCAAGGTGGTTTTGCCGCTGCCGTTGTCGCCTTCAATCAGGGCCAGTTCGCCGGTGTGCAGGCGGAAATTCAGCGAGCCGAATACCGGTTCGTCCCGGCGATGAAAACTCAAGGCGCGCGCCTCAAGCAGGGGCGCGTTGGTGGGCACGGCAGTGCGCGCGGTGGTCATTCCCGTGATTGTCCGCAATGCGTGGCACGCTTGTCCATGCGGCGTACTGTCCTCAACTCAAGCTTGCAGGACACGCAGCCGCGCCGGCTGAGCGCCGCGGCCGCGGACATAGGCGTTTTGTCGAAAACGCATTCCAAGCGCATCAAGCGTTGGGTGATCGGCGCCGATAATGAAGAGGCTGGGCTCGTGCCAGCCACTGCTGCCGATACCGATGGCGGAAAAAATCAGGGCATCGGGGAGCGCCTGCAGTGCGACAAACAGCTCGCGTTGCGCCACCAGGTTGTCTTCGATGACGCGCGCTTTCGATAGCGGATTCCATGCGGTGATAAAGCCCCACGAGCGCACGCCGACTTTTTGCTGCAGCGATGGGGGCAGCAGCTGATCGACGCGGACGCATGCCCATTCCGGTGCATCCAGGCAAACCAGATAGTCGGTTTCGAGGAACGCCTGAAGCAGCGCTTCATCCATGGCGCAGCGGCGGCAGCGGCGGCAGTCGGCTTTTCAGCAGGGCAACGGCCGCGTCCAGATCCACGGTCGCTACATCGTTGGAGTGTTTCAGCAGATGCTCGAGCAGGGCATCCTGCAGTCGACCGCGTTCGAGCGCATAGGCATAGGGCAGATGGGTAAAGGTCACCATGCGATAGCGGGCCATGTAGTAATCGGGCGCGCGCTCGGCTAGCAGGCTGCCCAGCTCGCGTTTTGCCAGGTAATGCCGGTCCGCCACTGAATCGCGCATTTCCACGTAATTTTCCAACGCCATGGCCGCGATGGCGTTGGCATCGGGCTGGCGGATGCGCTGAAACTCGGCAAAAACATTGGCGCTTTCGCACGGCGAAGCGGCCAGCAGATCCGCCAGCACCACGGTGTCTTCGAAGCCGCAATTCATGCCCTGGCCGTGAAACGGAACGATGGCGTGCGCCGCGTCGCCGATCAGCAGGGCGCGACCATCGAGGTGCCAGCGATCCAGGTACAGGGTGGAGAGCGTGCCGACGGGATGATCGTCGTAGTCGGCGGCGAACGACGGGATCAGCGGCAGCAGGCCGGGGAAATCGTCGCGGAAAAAAGTCGCTGCCGAGGTCGAATCCGCGAGGCTGGCAAAACTCGGCGGCGCGCCGTCGTTCGGCAGAAACAGCGTCACCGTGAAGCTGCCTTCGGTGTTGGGCAAGGCAATGCACATGTAGCCACCGCGCGGCCAGATGTGCAGCGCATGCGGCTCGATGGCGAACGGGCCGTAAGCCCCCTCGCCACGTGGGACCGCGGCGGGCAGCTCATCGGACGGCGGAATTTCCAGTTCCTTGTAACCGTGTCCCAGCGATTCGACGCGCTCGCCCAGCGGGGTGTAGGCATTCATCGCGGCGCGCACGCCGGAACCCGAGCCGTCGGCACCGATCAGCATGCCGAACGATACGCTGCGCAAGCTGCCATCTTCGCTGGCGATGTCCATTCGCTGCTGGTCGAAGTCGATATGCTGCGGCGACTGGCCAAAGTGAAACTGCGCGCCGGCCGCTTCGGCACCATCCAGCAGCAAGGTGTTCAAGGTGCCGCGCGCGACCGACCAGATCACCTCGCTGTCGTCGACGCCGTAGTGCTGCAGGCTGGTACTGCCGTCGAGGCCATGCACCATGCGTCCGCGCATCATCACGGCATGGCGCAATACCTCATCGGCAAGTCCTGCCGTACGCAGTGCCTGCAAACCGCGTTCGGCCAGCGCCAGGTTGATCGAGCGGCCGCCGGAAAACCCGATCAGCCGCGGGTCGGGATATTTTTCATAGACCTCGACCGCGAAGCCACGCTGCGCCAGTTGCTGGGCCAGCAGTGCGCCGACCAGGCCGCCGCCGATAAGTGTGATAGGTTGCTTTGCCATGCAGCTTTCCAGAGAAACTAGAACGACCCGCGTTATGGATCTGCAGCACGCCAAACCCGGAATTAAAAGAGCTACGTGCTGAACAGCATTGAGTTTTGAAGGTTCGGGCCACGCAAGGTGGCGCCTAGAAACTCATGAAGTAACCGCCATTGACCGGCAGGTTGGCGCCAGTGATGTAACCGTTGTCGTCGGCGCTGAAAAAGCCCACGGCGCGGGCGATATCGCCCGGCGTGCCAAGTCGCCCGACCGGAATGCTGGCGATGATCTGTTCGCGAATTTCTTCGGATACCGCGGCCACCATGCGGGTATCGCAATAGCCGGGCGATACGGTGTTCACGGTAATGCCCTTGCTTGCCGTTTCGCGCGCCAGTGCCATGCTGAAACCGTGCACGCCCGCCTTGGCCGCGGAATAGTTGGTCTGGCCGAACTGGCCGGTCTGACCGTTCACCGAGCTGATGTTGACGATGCGGCCGAATTCGCGATCGAGCATGCCCTCGATCACGTTGCGACACATGTTGAACACGCCGTCGAGATTGACCTGCATCAGCTGATGCCACTGCTCCGGCGTCATCTTGCGCAGGCTGGCGTCGCGGGTAATGCCAGCCGCATTGACCAGCACATCCACCCGATCGTGTTCCGCTTCAATCCGCGAGACCAGCTGCTGACAGCTGTCAAAGTCGGTGACGTCGACCGGTTCAAAACTGATGGAGTCGCTGAAATCCGCCACGTCTTGGCGAAATTGCGCCACACGTTCTTCGCGAACGACCAGGTCCACCGCGATAACCCGATGTCCCGTGCTGGCGAGATGGCGGCATATTTCCGTGCCCAGGCCACCGATGCCTCCGGTAACAACGGCAACGCGCCGGGATGCGCCTGATGAATTCATGGATTTTCCAGAATGCTACCGATCATGCCGCAGGGCAGCAGATGCTGTGCCGCAGCGGATGAATATTAGGAAAAGAGGTCTGCGGCGGCAGCGTGCGCTCCGCACCCGATCCTGGTCAGCCGGGTTTCTTGCCGCCGCGCGGCGTGCCGGGCGGTTGGGTGACCTGCGAGGCGGTATCCATGAAACCGCGCTGCATCGCTTTCCACGCGTCCATGTTGCGCTCGGTCAGATCGTTCAGCATGGTCCAGGGCGTCTGGCCCATCAGACTGTTCAGCTGGCTGCGGAACTGCGTCTGCTGGTCCAGAAATACCTGCAGACTGCGCTCGAGATAAGGCCCCATAAAGCCCTGCAGCGAATCGCCATAGAAGCGGATGATCTGGCTGAGCAGCTGCGGCGAGAGCATTGGCTGACCGTCGCCCTCGTTTTCGGAGATGATCTGCAGCAGCACCGAACGCGTCAGATCTTCACCGGATTTGGCGTCGCGAACCTCGAAGTCTTCGTTATCCAGTACCAGCTGGCGGACTTCTTCCAGCGTGATGTAGCTGGAGATCTCCGTGTCGTAAAGACGGCGGTTTGGATACTTCTTGATGATGCGTTTGGTTTGTGCCATGCCGCACAAAGTAGCAGAAGGTATTGCGCCGCACCAGTCACTTTCGTACGGGAATTGCTGCAGCCGCGTCGGCGCAGCAAATTTGGTCCTGAAGCCTCAGTGGGCTCCCTTGGCAGCGGCATTGCCAAACGGCGGTTTGGCCAGCCAGAGCAGTGGAATCAGCAAAATAAAGGTAATGCTGCAGGCCCAGAAAACATCGTTGACGGCCAGGGTGGCAGCTTCCTTCGTCAGTAATTGCTCCACTACGCTCAGGCCCTGTTTGCCGGCCAGTCCTGCACCTTGGAGCTGCTGCAGAAATCCAGTGGTCGCAGGCGCCGCAGTGGTGACGTTCTCGGTCAGCGAGGCGTGGTGAAATTCGGTACGGTGCTGCCACAGCGTCACCGTGATCGCGGTGGATACGCTTGCACCCAGCGTGCGGAAGAAATTGGCCAGTCCGGAGGCGCTGGCTATCTGTTCCGGCGGCAGGCCCGAGAGGTAGATCTGGTTCAGCGGAATGAAGAACAGCGGAATGCCGATGCCCATGATCAAGCGAGGCCAGACCATGCTGATATATGACGCGCTGCTGTCGAAGGTGGACAGCCAGAAGGCGCAGCTGGCGAGGATGACGAACGCGGTCGAGATCATCGCCCGCAGATCGAATTTGCCCAGCAAGCTGCCCACCAGCGGCGAGAACAGGAACGCCAGAACGCCGACCCAGGCGCTGGTCAGGCCAGACCAGCTGGCCGTATAGCCCAAGGTGGTCTGCAGCCACAGCGGCGACACCACGTTGATGGCGAAGAACGCCAGCATGCCCAGCGACATCGCGATGACGCCGATGGTGAAATTGCGCTGCTTGAACAGCGACAGATCGATGACCGGATATTTGGCGTTGAGCTCCCACACCACCAGAAACACTAGGCTGACCAGAGCGATCAGGCCAAGCACAAGGATCAGCGGCGAGGAGAACCAGTCCTTGTCGTTGCCGTTGTCGAGCATGAACTGCATGCAGCCGATACCGAGCACCAGCAGCACCAGGCCAATCGTGTCGATCGGGGCGTAGACCATTTTCGATTCGCGCTTGTGTAGCAGAAACCAGGTCGACACGGCCGCCATGATGCCGACGGGCGCGTTGATGTAGAAAATCCACGGCCAAGAATAATTGTCGGTGAGCCAGCCACCGAGAATTGGCCCCAGCACGGGCGCGATCACCACCGTCATGGCCCATAGCGCCAGCGCCATGCCTTGCTTGCTCTTGGGATAGTTGGCCAGCAGCAGCGACAGCGCCAGCGCCACCATCGGGCCGGAACCGGCGCCCTGCAGCAGGCGCGCGACCACCAGCATGGGCATGCTGGTGACCAGGCCGCACATCATCGAAAACAGCACAAAAAGGCCGACCGACACGACGAAGGTACGCACCTCGCCGAAGCGTTTGGCAATCCAGCCGGTCAGCGGCTGCATGATGGCGCTGGCCATCGAGTACGAGCTGATCGCCCAGGTGCCCTCGTTCGGGCTCACGCCCAGGCTGCCGGCGATGTGCGGCACGGCGACGTTGACGATCGTGGTATCCAGCACCTCCATAAAGGTGCTGAACGCGACGGCCACCGTCATCAGCGCCAGCATCGCGCCCTGCAATGGTTTTAGGGGCGTCGCGTCGGCGGGTGTGGCGTCGGAGGAAATGGCAGCCATGAGATCGGACTCGGGCTCAGTTCGGCGGATTGCTGCTGGGTTTGTCGGAGGTGCCCAGATTGGCCTGGATCACCTTGTCCGCCTCGGCATCGGCCTTGCTCGCCATCTGCTCATAGACGCTGGTTTCGGCGACGGGCTCGCGCTCGCCCTGCGGCGCCAGCACAAGACCTTTGTCGTCGGTGATATCGACGGTGACGTCGCTGGACAAGCCGATGCGCAGGGGGTGCTTGTCGAGTTCGTTATTGTCCAGCGCAATTCTCACCGGCACGCGCTGCACTACCTTGATCCAGTTGCCCGTGGCGTTCTGCGCAGGCAGCAGGGAGAACACGCTGCCGGTGCCAGCGCCAAGACCGATGACCTTGCCGTGGTACTCGACGCTGCCAGCGTAGACGTCGGCCTCGATCTTGGCCGGTTGGCCGATGCGTATATGGCGCAGCTGGCTTTCCTTGAAGTTGGCATCAATCCACAGGTTGTGCAGCGGCAGCACGGTCATCAGCTGCTGGCCGGCCTGCACGCTGTTGCCGACCTGCACGCTGCGCTGGGCGACATAGCCGGATACCGGCGCATAGATCGCGTTGCGCTGCGCGGCCACCCACATCGCGCGGAAATTGGCGCGCGCCTGCAGCACGGCTGGGTTGTTGGCGATGTCGGTGCCGGAGATCGACGCATGCTGGGCTGACGCCTGCGCTTGCGCTGTGGTGAGCGCGGCGCGTGCCTGGGCGACGGCATCGCGCAGGTGCTGGATGGTCTCCGGTGCCTCGGCCTGCTGCGCGACCAGCGGCAGACGACGCTTGAGATCGGCCTCGGCTTTTTTCAGATCCACCGCCCGCTCGGCCACGGCGGCGTCGCTTCCGCTGGCCGAGTCGGTTTGCTGACGGACTTGCCGCACCGCGGATGCCAGCGATGCTTCGGCCTGGGCCAGACGCACACTGGCGTCGGTGTTGTCCAGCTTGACCAATATCTGCCCGGCTTCAACGTGTTGGGTGTCGTCGGCAAGAATCGCCACTACCGTGCCCGACACCTGCGCGGAAATCGCCACCTGATTGCCGCCGACGTAGGCATCATCGGTGGTTTCGCGGGTGGAAAACACCAGCAGCCACAGCAGCAGCCAGATGATGCCGGCGGCGATAAAGATCAGCAGCACGATCAGCAGCGTCCTGCGCCGCTTGGCCGGATTCTTGGCCGTCATGCCATTTTCCTTGTTCGCCGGTGTGGCGTCGAGTTGCGAGGTGTCGGACTCAGTGGCGCTCATGGGCGTCGTCTCCGGACGATGTCGAAGGGGAGGAGGGGGTCGTGTTGGCGTGCGCCGAATCGCCGGAAGCGTGATAGCCGCCGCCGAGCGCCTTGATCAGTGCCAGATCGGTGGAGACGGCCTGCGCCTGCAGGGTGGCCGCGTCATCGCGTTGCTGCAGCAGCTGCCCGGTCGCCGCGATGCTTTCGCGCGCATCACGCACGCCCTGTTTCTGGCGCGCGCGCGCCGTGGCGACGAGGCGCTCGTTGGCGGCGATCTGTTCGGACTCCTCCTTGCGCCGCGCTGCGATCTGCTGCGCGCTAAGCGCCTGATTGGCGACGTCGTGCGCCGCGGCGATGACGGTGCTGTTGTAGCCCGCCACCGCACCGGCCAGTTGCGCCTTGCTGATGCCGTAGTTGGCCTGCAGCTGACCAGCTTCGAAGATCGGCAGATGCAGTGCCGGCGTCAGCGAAAATTCGCGGCTGTCGGTGCTGAGCAGATGGCTGACTTGAAGGCTGGAAAGTCCCGCCATGGCGCTGATGCTGACGTCGGGAAAAAACTGCGCGCGCGCCACATCCGTCTGCTTCAAGGCGGCCTCGACCTGCCAGCGGCTGGCCGCGATATCCGGACGGCGTGCAATCAGGTCCAGCCGGGCATTGGCGGGTACGCGACTGTCGACTTCCGGTAATGGCCTCACCTGCAGGGTTGGAAGATCGGCCGGCGAGATGCCCAGCAGGGACGCCAACGCGACTTTGCGGATCGCCGCCGAGCCGGCCAGCGCCACGTTCATCTGGCGCGCCGCGGCCAGATCGGATTTGGCCTGCTGGGCGGTATCTTCCAGATCGACGCCACGCGCGACGCGCAGCTCGGCAATGTGCAGAAACTGGCCCTGCACCGCGACCAGCTGATTGGAAAGTGCCAGCCGCGCCTGATCACCCTGCCAGCCGAAATAGGTGTCGGCGACCGCGTTCTGGATGGTCAGTGCCGCGGCGCTGCGCTGCGCTTCGGCCGCATGCGCCTGGTCCAGCGCCGCTTCGATGCTGGAGCGCTTCTTGCCCCACCAGTCAAACGTGTACTGCGCCTGCAGGCCCAGGTCGGCCTGGTTGTACCAGGGATCGATGGTGAAGTTTTGCGGCAGCAGGCTGATGATGCCGTTCTTGCTAATGCGCTGCCGCTCGAACTGGGCATCGCCGTTGATGTTGAGCCCGGCCTGGGCCGCGGCCAAGCGCACCGATTGCTGGGCGTTGACCAAACGACTGCGGGCCTGTTCGAGGTCGGGCGAGTTCTTCACCGCAATGGCGATCAGCTGATCCAGCTGCGGATCACCGTAAGCGCGCCACCACTGCGCATCGGGCCAGTCGGCGCGCGTCGCGGTCTGCAGGCCCGCCAGCGGCACGTCGTCGCGCAGCACCGGATGGCTGATCTTGGCCGGCGCGCAGGCGGCGAGCAGCACGGCCAGTGACAACGCGGCTGCGTAGCGATGCTTCGATACAAACCCGGAACGGGCTGGTGCTATCGAAAAACGATTCATGGGTTGGCCTTCATGGTTCCGGTATTCATGCCTGGCTATTCGAACGGGCTTTGTCGAGATGGGCCTGATCGACGTTGCGCGCGAGTTTTCGCAGCAACCGGTCCAGGTGGCGTTTGTCGGCATCGCTGAAGCCGTTGAACATCGCATCCATGCGCGGCAACAGGGGCAGGATCATCTTCAGCACAAGATGTTTGCCGGCCGGAGTAATGCGGATGACGACGCGGCGCCGGTCGTCCTTGTCGTTGCCGCGGGTGATCAGGCCACGTTTGACCAGCGCGTTGCCAATGCGGGTCATGTTGGTGGCGCCCTGGTTGGTAATTTCGCACAGTTCGCCCGGCGTGGAGCTGCTGTCGGGGCGGCTGTAGAGAAACATGAGCGTCAGAAATTCGCTGTGGTTCAGCTTGTACGGCTTCAGCTCGAATTCGAGATCGTCATTCAGGCTGCCGCTGACCATCAGCATCATTCGGCTCAGCTTGGCCTGTGCCACGGGAAGTTGCGGTATGAGCTGAATCGTCCGCTCGATTCCCTCGTCCATCATCGCAATACATTTTGTCAACGAGGCCATTTCACCAATTCATATTTCACCAGTGAAATAAAAGATAGCAATCGAGCGCCGGCGTGGCAAGCGTTTTTATCCGATCGAAGGTTTTCAGCCGAGCACGCGATCCAGTTTGAACAGTCGCTGCGTATTTGCGCTTGTAGCGGTTGCAACAACCGATTCTTCTTCTTCGCGCAATGAGGCAATGCACTGCAGAACCTCGACGATGCGTGCCGGTTCGTTACGTTGACCGCGATGCGCTGCGTTGGGTTGATCCGGGGCGTCGCTTTCCAGCAACAGGAATTCCAGCGGCATGCTTTTAACGATACGACGCAAGCGCTGCGCGCGTTCGTAGGTTATCGGGCCGCCGATGCCTAGGTGAAAACCCATCTGCCAGAGTTGCTTCGCCTGCTCTTCGCTGCCCGAAAAACTGTGCACTACGCCACGCAGGCCGGGCGTGCGCCGAAGGGTCTGGATGACTTCCTCCATCGCGTCGCGCGCATGCAGGATGACCGGCAGGTCAAACTTCTGCGCCATTTTGAGTTGTTTCGAAAAATACTCACGCTGCAGCGGCGGAGCCAGCGCGTCGGTGTGGAAATCCAGTCCGATCTCGCCTACGGCCACGGCATCGCCGTGAGCGAGCCAGGAGGCCAGCGCATCGAGGTGTGCCGGCAGGTGCTGTGCGAGATACACCGGATGAAGACCGAATGCCGGAAAAACCCGGCGGTTCTCGCCGGCCAACCGGCGGATCGCCGGCCAACTGGCGGCGTCGACGGCGGGAACGACGAGCGTTTCCACGCCAGCCATGGCGGCGCGCGCGATCACTGCATCGCGGTCGCTCGCGAATGCGTCAGCGTCTAGATGTACGTGACTGTCGGCAAGTTTGAGCATGGCTGGATGGCGAAATTGACCTGAGGCAAACATGGGTACTGCGAGCATGAAGAATATGTGTTTAAAGTGAGCTAATCCTTATTCAGTTTCGTAACTGTTCAATAGCGTCGCAAGGACATACGTCTGCACGCCTGGCGTCAGATAACGTTTTCAAACCAACACGGGAGATAGTAATGAGCAGGCTGATCATCAACACGTTAAATATCGCCATCACCGCAGCCTTAGCGCTCGGACTGTCAGCGTGTAATCGCAATGCGGCAGCGGATACGTCGAGCGACGCAGCGGCCATGTCGAATGGCAGCAACGTCGCGGCTGCTCCGGCGGCCGCGCCCGACAGTGGCCCACAGTATGCACAGGTGGTGAGCGTGGAGCCGGTTCGTCAGTCCATCAGCGACCCGCAGCGAGTTTGCCATGATCAAGTGGTCACTCATACTGCGCCGCCGCGGGATCAGAACCATATTGCCGGCACGGCTATCGGTGCGGTCGCTGGTGGCCTGCTCGGGCACATGGTCGGCGGCCATCACAGCAAAACGCTGACTACCGTAGCCGGTGCGGGTATCGGCGGTTACGCCGGCAACCGCATTGAAGCGGCTCATCAGCAGGGACAGGTTACGCAGACTGTAGAGCGTCAATGCGACACCGTCGATAACGCCAGCAGCAAGGTCGTCGCTTTTGACGTGCATTACGTTTACAACGGCGTTACCCGCACTGTTCGCATGGATCACGATCCGGGTGATCGCGTACAGGTGCAGCAGGGCGTCATTGCCGTATCCGACGCGCGTTGATGCAAACCAGCCCACGATGAATTCCATAATCACGAGATCCCGAGCATGAAAACGTTTTCTTTGATGGCTGCGATAGCGATCGCTCTGACGCTGACCGGCTGCGTCACTGATCAGTACGGCGGCGGGCGCGGCTATCAGCGATCCGGCTATGTCGAACGCTGCGGTAGTTGTGGCGTTGTGCAGGACGTACAGCAGGTTTATGTCCAGGGCGGCGGGGGCGGCAACGGCGGTGCGCTGGGTGCGGTCATCGGTGCCGTGGCCGGCGGTGTGCTGGGTAGCACGATAGGCAAGGGCGACGGTCGCACGGCGGCGACCGTTGTCGGCGCCGTTGGTGGTGGCGTAGTGGGTAATCAGATCGGCAAGAACAACGATGGCGGCGGCAACAGCACAGCGTTTCGCATCGTGGTGAGAATGGATGACGGGCGGTACGCCACGGTTACCCAGCGTCGTGATCCACGGGTTCAGAATGGCCAATACGTGGTTATTCAAGACGGTCAGGTTTATCCGCGTTGATTCAATATGTCGGATAGTTGAAAGGACGTCTAGACGTCCAAACAAAAAGCCCTCGAAAGAGGGCTTTTTGTTTGGACGAACCACCGGTTCAATTAGTTCACGGCGTAAAAAGCGTGCTCGCCGATAGTGACTGGATGAAGATTGTGTGACCAGGCAGGGGCGACGGCAACTGTCGCAAAATGATCGGCTCGTGGCACCACCATCTTGCGTTGGTTCGCAGGCAACTGCCAGTTGTAAATCGACTTGCCGGCGACCTGCCATGCCTTGTGGAAAGCATCCACATTGTTTACGTCGAACGTGCCCGGTGTCGTGGTGGTTGCGAATTGGTGCGGTGCACTGACAACCTGGCAAACGGTGGTGCCTTTGCTACCCCGATCACGTCGCCGCATGGCGACTTCGGCAACGGCCATTTGTCCGTTCGTGGGTTCACTGCGGGCTTCCAGGTAGACGGTCGTGGCCAGACAGGCCTGATCCGCCACCGGCTGCGGCATGAGCGAGGTCAGCCACAACAGCATGGATAATTTCATTGTACGTTCTGCCTCCAACGTGCTGTACGCCTGAAGCGAGTCGCTGCTTCAGAACGCCGTTGCGATGGACGGGCTGGCAGGCCGTTCCATCTGGATCAATACGCGACAACCGGGATAGGGAGGTTGCGCGCTTTGCCACGGGATTGTGGCGTTCCGATCGGCGGATTCGATGCCATTCGGGATTGAGAGTTGCTGGTTTCACACTGGCCTTCATGCGGCCGTGTTGCCTGCAACTTGTCTGCACTCGCTGAGGCGAGGCGGTCATGCCATCCGACGTGCTGCTTGTCGGGTCGCGCCGATTCGGATTCTTCCGGTTCGTCGCGTTAATTCGGTGTCGGTGTTCGGGACGCCGTGATTCAAGAGTTGGCGGATCGTAGTGGGCTAAATCGCTGCTGGCAAGTGCCTCGATTTGTGAATTTAGCCTTCACTCACTTTCTTACGTTGATGTTGTTGTCGTGCAAAGCGCTTCACTGCGCGGTGAGTGTTGGATCGTTCAAGCGTTCCATCGTTCCCGCAGATGCATCATCAAGCCGTTATCAAACGCGCCCAGTTTTCCATCGACGGCCTGCGCAACAACGTCATCGTTTAACACCGCGAGTGCATCGATGCTGTCGTCTTTATCAAATACGTCGAGCAGATAACCTTTTTCCTGCGTATCAATTCGCAAGCTCTCGCCGGAATTTTCAGCACGCGACAATTCAACGCGATGAAGATGCTTTTTGTGTGCACCGCGAAAATGCATGCGCGCCACGATTTCCTGTCCGGGATAACAGCCCTTGTCGACGACAACAGCGTGCAGTCGTTGCAGCGATAACGCAGGCGGCAGCAATTCGTTCAAGAGTGAATCCGGCAGCCACGGCCACCCCAAGTGCAGCTGCGCAAGACGCCATGCGTCATCACTCGCTTCGTGGCTTGAGAGACACAAGCTGTGATTGTCGCAACCGAGCAAGACGTCTTCGTTGTCGTTGCCGATGTCATGCATCGGTAACGCGGGACCAGTGACCAAAGTCCGTGTCGGCAGCGCAATCAGTTTTAATTTCGAACGGAACACGAAACGTTGCAATGCTTCGACGGTGGCAGAGGCACTGCCGCCACGGAGCAAAATCAGCAACTGGTGATCGGCCAGTCGGGCAAGATGAAAAAACGCGCGCACTCGACCCTGGGCATCGAGCCAGGCGCTGAACTGCCACTTTCCAATCGCAAGCGCCGCAACGTTGCTGCTGAACTGGGCGTGGGCAAAGGCGACGGCGTCAGGCCCGTCGATGGTCAGCGTTTCAGCGAGGTAGTGTTTTGACATGGTGCGTGATGGATTGGGGCAGGTCATCAGATGCGCAAGGCATGGTGCGGCGCGAATGGTATGGCCGGGGCCGGCGCCTTTAGGTTGTGCGGCATTGCGGCAAGTATTAATCTTGACAGGTAAACCATGTCCGACACCCCTATGCCAGCTGAGTCAAAACCTGCTTCCGTCCCTGCGGATCCAGTTATCGTGACCAAAACACCGGTACCGGACAAAGCGTCGGTGGCACGGCCGGCTCTCGACCCCACGCGCTACGGCGATTGGGAAAAGAACGGACGTTGCATCGACTTCTGAACGACGTGACGGCGTTTTTCGCCAATCGCGCACGCGGCAATGACACGGTCGACATGGATATTAGCGATTCCACTCAGGATAGCCGCCATGGCAGATACGCAACGTCCGCTCTCTCCGCACCTGCAGATATACAAGTGGCAGGTGCAGATGCTCAGTTCCATTCTGCATCGCGCTACCGGCATTGCCCTGGCGGTGGGTAGCCTGCTGGTGATTGCCGGCCTGCTGCATCTGGCCGCCGGTGAGGAAAGCTTTCAGCACTTCAAGAACATCGCCGGCAGCCCGGTCGGTTTGGTACTGCTGTTCGGCTGGAGCTGGGCGCTGTTCTATCACCTGTGCAACGGCATCCGTCATCTGATCCAGGACACCGGCGCCGGTTATGGCATTGCTCAGTTTGTGCGCTCCAGCTGGATCTCGGTGATTGCCAGCATTGTGCTGACGCTGCTGGTCTGGGCTTATGTGCTGACAGCCGGAGGTGCGGCATGACCGCCAAGGATCTTCGTCAGCCGATCAAGGTCGCCCGCGGCTTGGGTTCCTCACAGTCCGGGGTGAGCCACTGGTGGACGCAGCGCGTCACCGCCGTGGCACTGGTTTTTCTGGTGCTGTGGTTTGTCGCGACGGTGCTGAGCCTGCTGCATGCCGATTACGCGGTGGCGCGCGCAACGGTAGCCAAGCCGTGGAACGCGCTGCTGCTGATCGCTTTTGTCGTCGCGATGTTCTGGCACGCGGTGCTCGGCCTGCAGGTGGTAATCGAAGATTACGTGCACACCCGCTGGAAGGAAGTGGCGTCCATGCTGATCATCAAATTCCTCGCGGTACTCGGCGCGCTTGCCAGCGTGCTGGCCGTATTGCGCATTGCGCTGACTCCATAAGACGCGAGGCCCATATTCATGAAAAGCTACAAGATTCAGCAGCATCTGTATGACGTGATCGTGGTCGGGGCCGGCGGCGCCGGTCTGCGCGCCACCTTCGGTCTGGCCGAAAAGGGCCTCAAGGCCGCCTGCATCACCAAGGTGTTTCCGACGCGTTCGCATACGGTCGCCGCGCAGGGCGGCATTTCGGCCGCGCTCGGCAATATGGGCGAAGACGACTGGCGCTTCCACTTCTATGACACCGTCAAGGGTTCGGACTGGCTCGGTGATCAGGACGCGATCGAGTATATGTGCCGCGAAGCGATTCCCTCGATCATTGAGCTGGAACACTACGGCGTGCCGTTCTCGCGCACCGAAGAGGGCAAGATCTATCAGCGCCCCTTCGGCGGCATGACCACGCATTACGGCAAAGGCACCGCGCAGCGCACCTGCGCCGCAGCCGACCGTACCGGTCACGCGATTCTGCACACGCTGTATCAGCAGGCGTTGGCGCACGACGCCACGTTCTTCATCGAATACTTCGCCATCGATCTGATTTTCGATGCCGAGGGCGTTTGCCGCGGCGTGCTCGCGCTTGACATGAATGAAGGCACCCTGCATTTCTTCCGCGGCCATTCCGTGGTGATGGCGACCGGCGGTTACGGCCGCGCGTACTTCAGCGCGACCTCGGCGCACACCTGCACCGGCGACGGCGGCGGCATGGTGTTGCGCGCGGGTCTGGCCCTGCAGGACATGGAATTCGTGCAGTTCCATCCGACCGGCATTTACGGCGCGGGTTGTTTGATCACTGAAGGCGTGCGCGGCGAAGGCGGTTACCTCACCAACTCCGAAGGCGAGCGTTTCATGGAACGCTACGCGCCGAGCGCGAAGGATCTGGCCTCGCGCGACGTGGTCAGCCGCGCGATGACGATGGAAATTCGCGAGGGTCGCGGCGTCGGCGAGCACAAGGACCACATCTTCATCAACCTGATGCATCTGGGCCCCGACGTGATCAACGAGCGCCTGCCGGGCATCGCCGAGTCGGCGCGCATTTTCGCCGGTGTGGACGTGACCAAGGAGCCGATCCCGGTCATCCCGACCGTGCACTACAACATGGGCGGCATCCCGACCAACTATCACGGCGAAGTCGTGCAGAAGAAGGGTGACGACGTCGACGCCGTGGTGCCGGGCCTGTTCGCCATCGGCGAAGCGGCCTGTGTGTCGGTGCATGGCGCCAATCGCCTGGGTTCCAACTCGCTGCTCGATCTGGTGGTGTTCGGCCGCGCCGTGGCGCATCGCTGCGCCGAGCTGGTCGCGCCGGAAACCGCGCACAAGGATCTGCCGACCACAATTCTCGACAAGGCGCTGGCCCGCTTCGATGCTCTGCGCAATGCGAACGGCAGCAAGCCGACCGCACAACTGCGTCTGGACATGCAGCGCATCATGCAGAGTGACGCGGCGGTGTTCCGCACCGGTGAAACGCTGAAGGAAGGTTCCGAGAAAATTTCTGCCGTGCGTGAGGCGTTCAACGATGTCCGCGTCAGCGACCGCTCGCTGGTGTGGAATTCGGATCTGATCGAGACGCTGGAGCTGGCCAACCTGCTGGATCAGGCCGTCGCCACCATGCACTCGGCCGAGCAGCGTCCGGAAAGCCGCGGCGGTCATGCGCGCGAGGATTTCCCCGATCGCGACGACGTCAACTGGATGAAGCACACGCTGGTGTGGGTCGATGAAAACGGCAAGTCGCGTTTCGATTCCCGCCCGGTGCACATGAATCCGATGAGCGACGAGGTCAAGGCCGTTCCACCGGCGAAACGCGTTTACTGATAACGCGGCGACGGCAGTCGCTGTGTGGTACAGATCATCATTCGCAGGTCAGGGCGCAAGCCTTCCCGCACACGTTGAAGGGTTCAGCACATGGCAGAGTTTTCGCTACCGAAGAATTCCAAGATCCGCACCGGCAAGCACCATCCGGCCAAGGATGCGAAGAAGCCGCGTACGTTCCGCATCTATCGCTGGTCGCCGGATGACGGCGAGAACCCGCGCATCGATACCTATGAAGTCGATCTAGCCGCCTGCGGCCCGATGGTTCTCGACGCATTGCTGAAGATCAAGAACGAAATCGATCCCACGCTGAGCCTGCGCCGTTCGTGCCGCGAAGGTATTTGCGGTTCGTGCGCCATGAACATCGACGGCACCAACACGCTGGCCTGCACGCGCTCGATCGAAGAGTGCGCCTCGGGCGACGTCAAGATATATCCGCTGCCGCACATGCCGGTAGTCAAGGATCTGGTGCCCGACCTCACGCACTTCTACGCCCAGTTCGCCTCGATCAAGCCGTGGATTCGCACGCAGAGCCCCGTGCCTGCGCGCGAACGTCTGCAGTCGCCCGAAGAGCGCAAACATCTCGACGGCCTTTACGAATGCATCCTGTGCGCCTGCTGCTCTACCAGCTGCCCGAGCTACTGGTGGAACGGCGACAAGTACCTCGGTCCGGCGATCCTGCTGCAGGCTTACCGCTGGATCGTCGACTCGCGCGACGAGGACACAGGCGCACGCTTGGATGATTTGGAAGATCCGTTCAAGCTCTATCGCTGCCACACCATCATGAACTGCTCGCGCACCTGCCCGAAGGGTCTGAACCCGGCCAAGGCGATTGCCGAAATCAAGAAGCTGATGGTCGAGCGCCGTTCGGCCTGAAAACTGGCCGACATGTGCTCAAACAACAGGTCGCTTCGGCGGCCTGTTGCGTTTCGGCTCCTCGCCGAGCCTTGCCCGCCAGCCGCTACACTGTGCCGATGAACAACGACTCGACCGCTATCGACGATCCACGCCTCAAGCGCCTGCGCTGGCGTGCGCGCCGTGGCACGCGTGAACTCGATGCGCTTTTTGGAGGATGGCTGGAGAAATCGTTCGCCAACGCCAGCGCCGCACAGCAACAGGCCTTCGACGAGCTACTCGATGCGCAGGATCCGGATCTGTGGGACTGGGTCATGGGCCACGCCCGACCCGAGCGGGTCGACTGGCAGGTGATTATCGATGACATCCGCGCCCGCCATCGGCTTTGAGTATCGGCCGTCGCGCGGGTTTCGCTACGCGGTTGCGCTGGTAGCAATTCTGGCGATTTTTGCGGTGCTGCTGAGCGGCTTGCCGGTGTGGCTTAAGCTGCTGCTGCCCGTCGTCGTGCTGCTGGTTGCTTTGCGAGGTTTTCGGCGGATGGCCCGTTCCCCGGTTTCGGCGGTGGGCTGGAGTGCCGACGACGAATGGATCGTCCACACCATCGAGCACGAGGATGTGCCTGCCACGCTGGCTTCATTTCGGGTACTCGGCGCGCTGGTGCTGCTTCGCTTGAGCACGCAGCAGCTTGGCGTCCAGGTTCTGCTGCTGGCGCCGGATAACAGCGACGCCGATATTCGAAGGCGGCTGAGGATGCGGCTGGCCACGTTGCAGTTGGGGATTGTGCAAGGCCGGCCCTGATTCCTGTCTAGGCGGCTTGGCAGCTGACTTGCTGCCTTTGCCCGGTTCGGGCACTCTGCCGCGTCGATGAGGTCTATGCGTTACCGTAATGCAGCTTCGATGGCCGGTTGATCGGCTTTACTCTTTCGGCCCCCACAGATCAGGTTGCCATGTTCCGACCGCTCGAACTCTTTATCGGCCTGCGCTACACGCGCGCAAAACGACGCAACCAGTTCATTTCGTTTATTTCGACGGTGTCGATCGTGTGCATCGCGATCAGCGTGATCGCGCTGATTACCGTGATGTCGGTGATGAACGGTTTTGACTTCCAGATGCGCAACCGCATTCTTGGCGCGGTATCGCACGCGACCATCTCGGGTATCAACGAAAGCGTGCAGGACTGGCCACAGGCACTGAAAACCGCCGAGGCCAACCGGCACGTGCTGGGCGCGGCGCCCTATGTCGAAACCGAGGCTTATCTCAGCGCGGCACATTCCAGCGGCGCGATTGTGCGAGGTATTGATGCTTCGCAGGAGTTGAAAGTTGACGATATCGGCAAGCATATGGTGGAAGGCTCACTCGGCGAACTGACGCCGAAAAGCTGGAACATCGTGCTCGGCAAGGAGCTGGCCAATACGCTGGGCGTGACAGTTGGCGATCGCGTTACCGTGGCCGTGCAGGAGCTGCGCGCCACGCCGATGGGCAGCGTGCCGCGCTTTCGCAGTTTCCACGTGGTCGGTGTATTCGAGATGGGCATGGAACAGTTTGATGCCGGGCTCGCGCTGGTCAACATGGGCGACGCCGAATCGTTAAGCAGCCTCGATGGTCCCACCGGTATCCGTCTGCGACTGGACGATCTTTTCAATGCCGGGCCGGTGGCGCGCGAGCTGGCCGATACGCTCGGGCAGGTCTATCGCGTGCAGACCTGGCTGGACACGAATGCCAACCTCTTCGCCGCGCTGTCTATGGAAAAGCTGGTGATGTTCGTGATCCTCTCGCTGATCATCCTGGTCGCGGTGATCAACCTGATCTCGATGCTGATGATGCTGGTCACCGACAAGCAGGCGGATATCGCCATCCTGCGCACGCTCGGCGCCACGCCACGCAGCATCATGGGCATGTTCATGGTGCAGGGTGTGCTGGTCGGGTTTATCGGCATCGTCTTCGGCGTTGGCGTGGGTTCTCTGCTGTCGTGGAAGCTGCCCGGTATCGTCAAATGGATCGAACATGTTTTCCATGTGACCTTCCTCTCGCCGGACGTCTATTACATCAGCGAGGTGCCGAGCCTGCTGCTCTGGCACGACGTGCTCTGGGTCACGTTGCTGACATTTACTTTCTCGCTGCTTGCCACGCTTTATCCGGCGTGGCGCGCCTCACGCACCCAGCCGGCACAGGCGCTGCGCTATGAATAAGACCGCCATGAATGCCTCGTCGACGAACGCGGAAAAGAAAAGTGATCTTGTGCTGCGCGCCAGCCATGTAGCCAAGACGTATGACGAAGGCGGCCTGCGCACCGACGTGCTGAGCGACGTCAGTTTTACCCTGAAGCGCGGCGAGACCATGTCGATTGTCGGTGCCTCCGGTTCGGGCAAAAGCACCTTGCTGCACATCATCGGCGGGCTCGACACGCTCACCGCCGGCGAAGTGGAAGTGGACGGCCGCGTGCTGTCCAAACTCTCCGACGCCGAGCGCGGCCGTGTGCGCAATCGTTCGCTCGGTTTCATCTATCAGTTCCATCATTTGTTGCCCGAGTTCACCGCGCTGGAAAACGTCTGCATGCCGCTGTTGATTCGCGGCACCGCGATCGGCGAAGCGCAGAAGCAGGCGTCGGCGCTGCTGGAGCGCGTCGGGCTCGGCGCCCGTTCGCATCACAAGCCGTCGGAGCTTTCCGGCGGCGAGCGCCAACGTTGCGCGGTGGCGCGCGCGCTCGTGACGAAACCGGCCTGTGTGCTGGGCGACGAACCGACAGGCAATCTCGATGAAGCGAACGCGGCGCAGGTGTATGCGTTGATGCTGGAGCTCAATCGCGAGATCGGCACCAGCTTCGTACTGGTCACCCACGACAGCCGACTGGCCGCGCGGATGGATCGCACGCTGACCCTGCATAACGGCGTGCTGCTGGAGCATGCCAAGGTCTGAGGCTTCGCGCCGGATGACGAGGCTTGCCGAAGCGCCAGGTCCTGAAGCGGCGAACGCCTACAGGCTTTTCGTCCTCGCCCAAGGCGGCATCGCGCTAGGCTTGACCGCATCAAGGATGATACGGAGCGCGCCGGGTGACGCGAGGCCAGGCCCTACCGAGCAGCGTGATCGCGGCGCTAATGCTTCTGCTCGGCGTTCTGCTGGTGCAGTGGCTACCGAGACTGCCGCCGTGCTGGCTAATGGCGTTGCTGCTGCTGGTGGCGATCGCGCTGGCGGTCCGATTCCCTCGCGCACGCTGGCTTAGCCTGATCATCGTTGGCGTCGTCTGGGCCTCATGGCGCGGTGCGGCGGGCATGGATGCGCGGCTGCCGCGAACGCTCGAGGGCCGCGATTTCGTGGTCACCGGTGCCATCGCCGATTTGCCGCAGGTGCGCAGTGGGGCCAGCACGTTCACGCTTCGCGTCGAGCACGCCACGCTGGACGGCCGGCCCATGTCGCTGCATGGGCAACTCACCGTCGCCTGGTACGACTCGGCACCCGCGTTGCCGGCGTGCTCGCACTGGCGACTGCTGCTGCGGTTGAAGCGGCCGCGTGGGCTGATCGATCCGTCAGGCAGCGACAGCGAACGTTCCGCGCTTGAGCGCGGCATCATCGCCACCGGCTATGTGCGGGAAGATGCGCAGAATGGGCAGGTCGGCACGGCTCCGTTCTGCATCAACGGCGTGCGTGAAGCGATTTCGCGTGGCATCGCGGCGCGTGTCCATGACCCGCACGATGCCGCGCTGCTGCAGGCCTTTTCCGTCGGCGACACGCGCGGATTGCAGCAGGACGACTGGGACGTGGCGCGTGCCAACGGCGTCTCCCATCTGATTGCCATCTCCGGGTTTCATGTCGGTGTCGCCGCGGTGTTTGGCGTATGGCTGACGATGCTGCTCTACGCCATCTGGCCGCGCTTCGGCTGGCGCCTGCCGCGCCCGCAGGCGCAGGCGGCGGCCGCGTTGTTGGTCGCCGGTATTTACACGGCGCTGGCCGGTTTCGGATTGCCGACGGTGCGCACGCTGTTGATGATTGCCGTGCTCGCCGTCGCCCGCTTTGTGCGACGCGGCGGCGGTGGCGTGCAGTCGCTGGCACTGGCGATGACGTCGATTCTGCTGATCGATCCGCTGTCGGTGCTGGCGCCGGGTTTCTGGCTTTCATTTGTCGGCGTGTTGTTTCTGATGCTCTGCCTGCAGGCCCGCGGTCGCGGGCTTCGCGCCTTTTTGCACGAGCTGTCGGCCGGGCAGATGGTGATGACGGTTTCGCTGCTGCCGCTGAGCCTGTGGTTTTTCGGCGAGGCGTCCTTGGTGGGCGCATTGTCCAATCTGATTGCCGTTCCGCTGATCAGCTTCGTCATCGTGCCGTGCGCGCTGCTTGGCGTGCTGCTGATGGCCGCGTGTCCGCCGCTGGCGACGCCGGTGCTGTGGTTGGCCGCGCAGATGGCCCACGCGCAGTGGTGGCTGCTGGAACAAACGGCCACCTGGCCGGGCGCGCACTGGTACCTGCCGACCGTGCAGCCCTGGGCATTGCTGCTGGCCCTGCTTGGCGCGGCGTGGCTGTTCACGCCACGCGGTGTGCCTCTTCGCTGGCTGGGACTGCTGCTGTTCCTGCCGCTGCTGTTGCCGTCGCGGCAGCGGCCTGCCGAAGGCGCTTTCCAGGCGTGGGTGCTCGACGTCGGGCAGGGGTTGTCAGTCATCGTGCGCACGCGCGGGCACGTGCTGGTCTATGACGCTGGCGCGCGTTATCCGTCAGGTTATGACTTGGGCGAATCGGTGGTGGTGCCTTCGCTGCATGCACTGGGTATGGACCGCGTGGACCGCCTCATGATCAGCCATGGCGATAATGATCACGCCGGCGGTGCCGCCGCCGTGGCGCAGGCATTTCCCGAGGCCGCGCTTTACGCCGGCGAGCCCGAACGCATGTCCATCGAGATGCAGGCCTGCCATGTCGGGCAGAACTGGCAATGGGACGGCGTGCGTTTTCGCGTGCTGTCACCGCCGCCGGGCGCCACGGTTCGTCGCGACAACGCTCGCTCCTGCGTACTCATGATCGAAGGTATGGGCGGCGTGCTGGTGTTGCCCGGCGATATCGGCAGCGATGTCGAGGCAACGGTGGCCGCGCAGTGGCCGAAAGCACAACAACCGACGGTGCTGGTGGTGCCGCATCACGGCAGCCGCAGCTCTTCTTCGCCGGTTTTTGTCGCGGCAGTCGCTCCGCGCATCGCCATCGTCTCCACCGGCTGGCGCAACCCTTTTGGCCATCCCCATCCGGAGGTGGTGCAACGCTACGAGACGGCCGGCATACCGCTGCTGGATACCGCCAAGCTTGGCGCGGTCGCCCTGGTTTTTCCGAACGACGCGCCGCCTCGTGTGGCGAGCCTTGCACGGCTCGCATCGCGTCGCTACTGGCGCGAATGACGTCGGCGTCTAACGCGAGTCAAGCGGTTTGTTCGAGCAACGCAGTCTGTGCCATCCACTGCAGTACGCGACCGGTGTGATCTTCGGCAGCGATGGCAATTGCTTCGGGACTTTCCAGAAAGCTGTCCTCGTGCTTGAAACGGAGCTGGCCGTTCGCGGCAAGATCCTGCATGGCCTTGACCAGCGCATCGACGGAACGCGTGCCGTCCAGCAGCGGCAGCAGCGCTGCTTCGACTGCGCCGAGTCGTGGCAGGTTTTCATGCCACTGATTGAACAGCCCGATGGGTGCCTGATGATTAAGCGTTTCGTTGAACAGCGCGCGCACGCCAGCAATAGCGCACGGGTAATTGCTGGGCTCGCTGGCGCAGACGAGTGGCTCCCTGCGAAATCGCAGCTGGTTGCTGATGATCATTTGTTCGACCAGCTTCAAAACCACCTGGCAATCATCGCCGGAAAGCGCAGTAGCGTCTTCCCTGATGAGCAGTTGCGCCACCGGTACGGTCGAGGGCCAGGCCCGGTTGAGCGCCCGAACCACCTGGCGCTCGACCTCGCTGGCGGTGTCGAGATCGCCGTGCTTCGCATGACGCCAGTGCGACTGCTTGGCATTCGTCGGGTAGAAGCTGCCGGCGACGTGTAGCGAGGCGATACGCTGGTGATCCAGCCCGTAACGGACGTCGTTCGAGCGCGCGGCATGCACCAGCAGCGTCTGGCGAAACGTCCGGTTGCTGAGAAAATCCAGCAGCTGTTCAAGTACCTGCTGCTGTCCGGCGCATTCACGCAAAAGCGGTTCGGCGATCCGGCTGCCGTAGTTGGAAGCGAACATCAGCGAGACGTTCGCCTCGGCGAGATAGGCCAATTCATGCATTTGCGCGGCGGCCAGAAAATCGCGGAAATAACACGGTGCGTTGCACAGTTCCATGAACTCGTGCATCAGGTAATGCGTATCGCCGTGGCGAATGGTGTCGATGTTGTCGTCCATCACGCGCTTGAGCACGCTGCCCTCGGTCGACATGTCATGAAGAAAATTGACCATGCCGCGCGCATAGGACAGCTTCTCTTCGGGCGTGCTGCGCGTGCCGCCGCGGAGCAGCATGGCGTCGCGCACGATCTCCTTGGCTTTCCAGCCGGGATACGTGTTGTAACTGATCAGGGCGACGCCGCGCGGGGTCAGTCGTTCGCGGCAAACGCGCAGAACCGCCTCACGCACGTCAGACGGCACCCAGCTGTAAACGCCGTGACCGATGACATAGTCGAACTGGCCGAGATCTTCGCCGATCTCGGTAATGCTGCCGTGGATAAGCCGCATGTTCTCCAGCTTCATCGCGTCGATGACACGCTGGCCTGCGGCTATCTGGACGCTTGAAATATCGATACCCACGACCTCGGCATCCGGATAGCGCACGGCAAAAGGAATCAGGTTGCCGCCGGCCGCACATCCCAGTTCGAGCACGCGAGCGCGCCCCGGCACCGGCGTATCCAGCCCGAACAGGTGGGCTACCGCGCGCAGGTGTTCAGGCGCGGTCTGATGAAACGCATACGACATGTACGGCGTGTCGTCGTAGGTGCTGGCGATCTCGTCAATAAGGCTGGACATGCGTTCTCCGGCAGGCCCGATGGCTGCGACAGCCTGCGATCTTCGCTTGGCGTGTCCGGAAAATCCAACGCCATCGGCGATGGTTGCGCGGCGCCGCAGATAGGCGGCCTGCTATCATGCGTCGGCGGTCGGTGAGGGCCGATTTGAGGAACTTGGCGTGCTTGAAATCCTGATGGCTGGCGGCTGGGCGATGGTGCCCATTCTTGTGTGTTCGGCGCTTGCGCTGGCGATCGTGCTGGAGCGTTGCTGGACGCTGCGCCGCAGCGCCGTGCTGCCGCCCGGTCTGGGCGACGAGGTGCGCGAATGGGCACGCTCGGGTCAGCTTGATCCGGCACATATCGACACGCTTGCGGCCGGCTCGCCGCTGGGCGAACTGCTGGCCTCCGCGCTGGCCGTGCGCAACCGCTCGCGCGAACTGATCAAGGAGCGCATCGAGGACACCGGTCGTCATGTCGTGCATCGAATGGAGCGTTACCTCAATACGCTCGGCACGATTGCCCTGATCGGCCCGCTGCTCGGTCTGTTCGGTACGGTGATCGGCCTGATCCGCATGTTCACCCAGGTGATGGCCGGCGGCATTGGCGATCCGGCCAAGATGGCCGGCGGTATCGGTGAGGCGCTGATCTGCACCGCATCCGGTCTTACCGTGGCTATTCCTGCCTACGTGCTGCATCGCTATTTTCGTTCGCGTGTGGCCGGCTACTGCGTGCAGATGGAAAAGGAGGCCACCGCGTTGCTGGACGATCTGACCTTGTCGGCTACCGCGACGCCGGCACCGCGCGTGCGCCGCACTGCCGCGGCTGCGACGCCCGTCGCGCCCGGTCCGGGCTGAGCACGTCATGCGTATCGGCAACGACCGCCGTCAGGACGATTTCGAGATCAACGTGATTCCGCTGATCGACGTGCTGCTGACCCTGCTGATGTTTTTCGTGCTGACCAGCACCTTCGTGCAGCACACGCGGCTGCAGGTCATGTTGCCCAAGGCCAGCTCAACCGATCACGACGCCAGCGCGCCGGTGCTGACCATCGTGATCGATCGCGATGGCAAGTTCTATGTCGGTACCGATGAAGTGATGGGCGAGGGCATCGGTCCGCTCAAGCAGACCATCCAGCGCATCGCCGGTGACGACCGCGATCGCCCGGTGACCATCCGCGCCGACGGCATGACGGCGCAGCAAAATGTCGTCACCGCGATGGATGCATTGGGCCAGCTCGGTTTTACCAAGCTGTCGATTGCCACTACGCCGACGCAGGCGGCGGATAACTCGCAATGACCGAGGCCAGTAATCACGCGGGTGATTCCTTGCTCAAGACGTACCGGCGACTTCTGCAATACACCCGACCGCACTGGTTTATCGGGTGCCTGGCGCTATTGGGCATGGCTGTCGACGCGGGCTGTCTGACGCTCTTCACGCGGTTGATCAAACCACTGCTCGACAACCTCTTTCAGCAGAAGGATCCGTCCGTCATATTCTGGATGCCGATCTGGATCGTCGGCATTTTCATCTTTCGCGGCATCGGCACGTACTGGGCCGACTATGGCACGGCCTATGTCGGCCGCAGCGTGGTGCAAACGATCCGCGTTGAAGTGTTCGACGCGTACTTGCGCATGACCGCGGCTTTCTTCGGCAACGAAGCGTCCGGCCAGCAGATCGCGCGCATCACCTACACCTCCGAGCAGGTCGCCCAGGCGTCGTCCGACGCACTGAAAGTCGCTGTGACCGACAGCCTCACCATTGTCGGCATGCTCGGCGTGATGCTGTGGAACAGCGCTTACCTGACGCTGGCGCTGCTGGTGATGGTGCCGGCTATCGCGCTGGTGGTCACGGTGGTCAGCCGCCGCTATCGCAAGATCAGTCGTCGCATCCAGGGCACGATGGGCTCGATCACTGGCGCAGTTGAAGAAGCCGTCAGTGCCCATCGCGAAGTAAAGATCTACGGCGGGCAGAGCTATGAAAGCGCGCGCTTTGCCGCTGTGGCGCAATCCACTCGGCGGCTGAACCTGAAGGTGTCGTCCATCAATGCACTGTCCAGTTCGGTGGTGCAGGCCGTCGCGGCAATGGCCCTGGCGGTGCTGGTCTTCATGGCGACGCGACCGTCCATGATCAATTCGATGACGCCGGGCGTATTTGCTTCGCTGCTGATCGCCATGGGTGCGATTCTTCCCTCGCTGAAGCGCCTCACCAGCGTGCAGCCGAACATGCAGCGCGGACTGGTCGCCGCTCAGGATTTGTTCGAAGTGATCGACACGCCGCCGGAGCCCGATCTCGGCACCCGTGTGATGGATCGCGCGCAAGGCGACATCGTGTTCGAAGGGGTGAAGCTGGTTTATCCGCGTGCGCAGTCCGAGGCTCTCGGCGGCGTCGACCTGCACTGTGCGGCGGGAAAAGTCACCGCGCTTGTCGGCCGATCCGGCAGCGGCAAGAGCAGCCTCGTCAGCCTGTTGCCGCGGTTTTACGCGCCAAGCCATGGCCGCATCCTGCTCGACGGTGAGAGTCACGAAACCTATCAACTGGCATCCTTGCGTCGGCAGATCGCGTGGGTAGGCCAGAGTGTGGTGCTGTTCGACGGCACGATTGCCCAGAACATCGCCTATGGCGAACTGGCCGGTGCCAGTGAATTCGATATCGTCGCCGCGGCTGAAGCGGCCAACGCGATGGAATTCATTTCGCGCCTGCCGCAGGGTCTGCAGACGCAGATCGGGCAGAGCGGCAACATGCTGTCGGGCGGCCAGCGCCAGCGCATTGCAATTGCGCGCGCGATCCTGAAAAACGCGCCGATCCTGGTGCTGGATGAGGCCACCAGCGCGCTGGATACCGAGTCCGAGCGGCTGATCCAGCAGGCGCTGCAGCGGCTGATGAAGGACCGTACCACGGTCGTCATTGCCCATCGCCTGTCGACGATCGAGCACGCCGACCAGATCGCGGTGATGGATCAGGGGCGCATCGTCGAGCGTGGCACCCACGCCGAACTCATGGCACTGGGCGGCCATTACGCCGCGCTGCATCGCATGCAGTTCCATGATCAGCCCAGTGAGCAGGAAGAGTTCGTCAGCCAGCCTGTCGGGCTCTGAGGTTTATCATGGCGCTGATCGACACGCTCGAATCAGCCTGGTACGGCGGCGGTCGCGCACCGTGGTGGACGACCCCGCTGTCTTTTTTTTACGCTGGCGTGATTCGTCTTCGCCGCGCGCTGTATCGAGCCGGCGTGCTGCGCAGTGTCGTGTTGCCGGTGCCGGTGATCGTGATCGGTAACCTCAGCGTTGGCGGCGCCGGCAAGACGCCGCTGACTATCGCCGTCGCGCAGGCGCTGCGCCAACGCGGCTTTAACCCCGGGGTGGTGAGCCGCGGCTACGGCGGCAGCCAGCGTGAACCCATGCTGCTCGGCCATGCGCCCGATCCATCGAAGGTTGGCGACGAGCCGTGCCTGATCTACGCCAGCGGCATGCCGGTCGCCGTGGGACGCGATCGCCCCGCCGCGGCTCGGCTGCTGCTTGATACGGGCTGCGATATCGTAATCGCCGACGATGGCCTGCAGCACTACCGGTTGGCGCGCGATATCGAGATCTGTGTCATCGACGGCGCGCGTCGCTTCGGTAACGGACGTCTGCTGCCCGCCGGCCCACTGCGCGAACCGATGCATCGGCTGCATCGTGTGAATCTGCGCGTATGCAACGGTGGCAGGGCGGGCGACGGTGAATACCCCATGCAGCTGCGCGGCGGCGAAGTCGTGTCTCTAACGGATGAGCAGAGGCTGCCGCTGAGCGCGTTTGCCGCACAACGCGTCCATGCGGTCGCGGCCATCGGCAACCCGCGCCGTTTCTTCGACAGCCTGCGAGCGGAAGGTGCCGAGGTCATCGAGCACGCGTTCTCAGATCATCATCAATTCGTGCCGGCTGATCTGGACTTTGCCGACGGACTGCCGGTACTGATGACCGACAAGGACGCGGTCAAATGCCGTCATTTCGCCAAATTCGGCTGGTGGCGCGTACCGGTACATGCCGACGTGTCTGATGCGTTCCATACCGCGTTGATGCAGCGCGTTGAAAAGATCTTGCCGAACAGGCAACGGCGCGCCTGAACTTCAGCGGTTGTGGGAAACCAGCTCGCCGCCCAGCCAGACTTGCCGCACCAGCTGCCCACCGATCCAGTAGCACAGCTCGGCCGCGTCGCTGACGTTCCACACGACCAGATCGGCGCGCTGACCGACGGCCAGCGTGCCGCGATCATGCAGTCCCAGGGCGCGCGCGGCATTGACGGTCACGCCGCGCAGGGCTTCCTCTGGCGTCAGGCGGAACAAGGTGCAGGCCATGCCCGCCGCCATGCGCAGCGACAGCAGCGGCGACGTGCCGGGGTTGCAGTCGGTGGCGATTGCCATGGCAACGGCGTGCTGACGCAAACCCTCGATCGGCGGCATCTTCGTCTCGCGCAGCGCGTAAAACGCGCCGGGTAGCAGTACGGCGACGGTGCCCGCGGCGGCCATGGCCTGGATGCCGGATTCGCTGAGGTGCTCCAGATGATCGGCGGACAGGCCGCCGTATTCGGCGACCAGCGCCGCGCCGTCGAGATCGGACAGCTGTTCGGCGTGCAGCTTCACCGGCAGGCCGAGCGCTTTGGCGCAGTCAAACAGCCGGCGCGTTTCGGCATGACTGAAGCCGATGCTTTCGCAAAATGCGTCGACTGCGTCGACCAGCTTTTCCGCCGCCAGGGTCGGCAAAATATCGTCGCAGACGAGGCTGACGTATTCCCCGCGCCGATCCTTGTACTCGGGCGGCAGGGCATGCAGGCCAAGAAAGCTGGTGCGCACCGTGATGTTGAGTGCGCGGCCTAGGTGCCGCGCCACGCGCAGCATGCGGCGCTCGCTTTCCAGATCGAGGCCGTAGCCTGATTTTATTTCCAGCGTGGTGACGCCGTCGGCCAGCAGCGCCTGCGCGCGTGGCAATGACTGCGCGAACAGCTGCTCTTCCGTTGCGCCGCGAGTGGCGTTCACGCTGGAAACGATGCCGCCGCCGGCAAGCGCAATGTCTTCATAGCTGGCACCGTTCAGGCGCAGATCGAACTCGTGCGCGCGGTCGCCGGCAAAGACCAGATGCGTATGGCAGTCAATCAGGCCGGGCGTCACCAGCGCGCCGTCAACCGATTCCACCTTTTCGGCCAGCGCAGTAGGCGCGCCCGGCAGGGCATCCATGCGGCCAATCCAGGCGATACGGCCGCGGTGCATGGCGATGGCGCCATCGTCGATCAGGCCGTACGGCGCTTCGGCGGCAAACGTGGCCAGCGTGGCATTGATCAGCAGCCGATCCCAGCGTGAAGTACTCATGCGTTGAAAGCCTTCGGGGTTTCAGTTTTCGTTCGAAGGAGGTTTGGCCGACGTGCCGCTATCGCCATCGTCGTGACTGGCCAACACGTCATCCAGCGTCTCTTCGATCAGCGGTGCGGCCGGTTCGTCGAACGCGGTGGTCTCGCCGACGTGATGCATGGTCTCATTGTTGGCCGCTGCGCTAGCTCCTGCTTTTTCTGCTTGAGCCGCCGCCTGCTGCTGTTCGAAATCCTGCACCATGCGTTCGGCAAAATCCTTGTAAACCGGCGTCGGGCAAAACAGCGACGCGGCCGCGCGTGCGAGCAGGCACGAGGCCATGATGGGGATGACCATGTCCTGGTTGTCGGTCAGCTCCATCGCGATGACGGCCGAGGTCAGCGGCGCACCGGTGACGCCCGACAGATAAGCGCTCATGCCCAGCAGCACGACCGATGCCGCCGGTACGCTGGGCAGGAACGTGGCGATGTTGTGGCCGATGCCGGCGCCGACCGCGAGCGCCGGTGAAAAAATGCCGCCGGGAATGCCGGCCCAGTACGACACCACATTGGCGAGCAGCTTGGCGATACCGAACGTCTGACCCGGGGTTACCGCCGATTCCTGCACAAAGGCGCGCGCCTGATCGTAGCCGGTGCCGTACACCGCGTTGTGTGACAGCACGCCGATGATGGCCAGCGCGAGCCCGCAGCCGCCGGCAAAGAGCACCGGCCCGCGGGTTCGCAGGCGGCCGATATGCGCCAGCGGGCCGCTGCGGCTGAGCAGGATCAGTCGCGCAAACAGACCGCCGAGCAGTCCGCAGATCACGCCGCACAACACTACCGCTAGCCACGCGTGGCCGAGCGGCAGCAGGGTTTGCACGCGCCCGAAATAGGCGTAGTTGCCCATGATGCCTAGCGACACGACGCCGCCGACGATAACGGCAGTGAGCAGCAGGCCGCTGAAGCGGTGCTCAAACGTGCCGGCCAGTTCCTCGATGGCAAACACCACGCCGGCGAGCGGCGTGTTGAAAGCCGCCGCGATGCCGGCCGCGCCGCCGGCGAGAATGAAGCGCGAGGCAGCCTTGGGGTCATTGAAGCCGAAGCGTTTGCCCAGCGAATAGAAAATGCCGGCGCCCACGTGCACGGTAGGACCCTCGCGGCCAATCGACGCGCCCACGGCCAGCGCGACCAGGGTCAGGATCATCTTGCCTGCGGCAATCGGCAGCGCAAGCATGCGCTCGCGAAAGCCCTCGTTCTCGATGTGCAGCGTGCCGATCACCTGGGGTATGCCGCTGCCGCGGGTGGCGCGCAGCTTGCCCTCGGTGACCCAGGCAAGCAGGGCGAACACCGTCGGTGTAAGGATCAGCGGAATCCAGATGCCGTGCGTCAGCATTTTCTGGAACAGGTGATACGACCAGTCGCTGGCCTTGGCAAAGACGATGGCCGCCAGGGCTACGAGCAGCGCGCCGGTCCACAACGCAATGCTTCGCTTCCACTGCTGCGGGGCGAAAAATTCGTGCCCCAGCACCGCCTGCAGCCGCGGATTGGACGATTTCTTCGGAGCCGGCTTGTGACCCGAGCCGCCCGGCTCGGATGAAGGGGAGGGCGGTGTCGGGGAGGCGGTCATTGATCAATTATTGCAGACCTGGCCACGATTGCGCTGAGCCGCGCGTCGCGGTCAGCTCAATGGCTTGGTATGCCAGCGCATCTCGTAAAGGTCGTAGCGGCGATCCTTAAGGTTCTGCACGGCGCCTGCGTTGCGCGCACGGGCCAGGCTTTCCAGTCGCAGATCGGCGAACAGCACGGTCTCGATGTTCGGGGTGGAATCGGCGGCGATGCCGTCGCGCGCGAACGGAAAATCGCTGGGCGTCAGGATGCAGCTCTGGCCGTACTGGATGTCGAAGTTGTTCACGCCGGGCAGGTTGCCGACGTTGCCCGAGAGCACCACGTAGCACTGGTTTTCGATCGCCCGCGCCTGCGAGCAGTAGCGGACGCGCAGATAGCCTTCGCGCACGTCCGTGCAGAAAGGCACGAACAGGATCAGCGCGCCCTGGTCGGTGAGGTGACGCGCCACTTCCGGGAACTCGGAGTCGTAGCAGATCATCACGCCGATCGGACCGCAGTCGGTTTGCACGGTAGCCGCCGTATCGCCACCGGTGATGTTCCATACCGTGCGCTCGCTCGGCGTCGGATGCAGTTTTTCGCGCTCGTGGATCGAGCCGTCGCGCAGGCACACGTAGCAGACGTTGTGGATGTCGCCGTTGGCCTGCTCGGTTGGATGCGTGCCGGCAATAATGTTGATGTTGTAATGGACGGCTAGACGGCCAAAAAGCTCCTTGACCTGCGGCGTGTACTGGCTCAGCTTGCGGATCGACTCCACCGGCGACAGCTCGGTGTTCTCGATCGACAGCAGCTGCAGCGTGATCAGCTCGGGAAAGGTGACGAAGTCAGCGTTGTAGTCGGCCGCGATATCGGTGAAGTATTCCACCTGGGTGGCAAACTCCTCGAACGAGCTGATCTTGCGCTGCAGGTACTGCACCGACGCCACGCGCACCGAATCGGGCATGTGCTGGGTCGAGGGGATCGACGGCATGTCCGGGTGATCGAGCAGCTGCGGGTTGCGCCAGACCAGATGGGCGGCGTAACCGAGCGAGTCGTAATCCGACGGCGTATAGGCACGCAGTACACCGATCGCTTCGAAATCGTTGGAGATCTGAAAAGTCAGGGTGAGGTCGCGGCGCTTGCCCTCGACCACCGCCTGCACGTACGCCTCGGCGCTACCGTAACGTTGCATGCTCTTGGCCAGCCCGGGGAGCCGGCCGCCGAAAACGATGCCGCGCAGTTTCAAGTCCATGCACAGGCGCTTGCGTGCCTGATACAGCCGCTGGCCGATGCGCATGCCGCGGTAATCCGGGTGCACCACCACTTCCATGCCGTACAGCCAGTCACCGTCCTGCTTGTGGCGCGACGCCATGCCGCCGCCGGTGATCTGCATCCAAGTGTGCGGCGCCAGCGCCGTGGCCTCGTCGGTGCGGAACGTGGCGCAGTAGCCAACTACCTTGCCTTCGTACTCGACCACGAACTGGCCCGCGGCAAAATGCGTCTGCTGGGAGCGCAGCATTTCGGCGGAATGGCCCCATTCGGCGGTATAGATGCGTGCGGTGAGGTCGACTAGCTGAGGTACGTCTTCCGGCGTAGCCAGACGCAGCAGGAGTTTGGGGTTGAGTTCGCTGTTTTTCTTTGCCATCGGACGATTATGCCGGACAAAAAGTGAAGTGAAGGCGACCACGGCGGTTACACTTTTGCTTCGCCGCCCGTGGTTTCCCGTCAGGAGTCAGCGCCTTGAGCGACCCAGCACGCATCGTCAACTATCGCGCCGCCAACCTGTGGAACGATGGGGGCTGGCAGCCCAACGCTAGTATCGCCGTGGGCACAGACGGCCTGCTGGCCAGCGCAAACGAGGAGGCGGCAAAGCCGCTTGGCGAGTGGGTATTGCCAGGCATGCCGAACCTGCATTCGCACGCTTTCCAGCGCGCGATGGCCGGACTGGCGGAGCGGCGCGGGCGTGCCGACGACAGCTTCTGGTCGTGGCGCGAAACCATGTATGGGTTTGCCGCCGCCATCAGCCCGGAGTCGCTGCAGGCCATCGCTGCCCAGCTCTATGTCGAAATGCTCAAGGCCGGCTATACGCAGGTATGCGAATTTCATTACCTGCATCATCAGCCGGACGGCTCATCCTATGCACAGCCGGAGGCGATGTCGCTGGCCTTGATTGAAGCGGCGCGCGAGGCGGGCATCGCCTTGACTCTGCTTCCGGTGCTCTACGTGAGCGGTGGTTTCGATGGTCGCGCGCTGGCGCCGCGACAGCGCCGGTTCGGCCACACGGTGGACGGCTACCTGCGCCTGCTTGAATCACTGCGCGCGTACGAGAACGACGATCTGCGCGTCGGCATGGCGCTGCATTCGCTGCGTGCGGTGCCGGCCGATGCCGTGACACACGTGCTCGCCAGCAAGGTCGCGCAAAACGGCCCGGTCCATATCCATATAGCCGAGCAGATCGGCGAGGTGCAGGACTGCCTCGCCTTGCGCGGTGCAAGGCCGGTCGAGTGGCTGCTCGATAATATTGGCGTCGATGAACGCTGGTGTCTGGTGCACGCTACGCATCTGACGGCCGATGAAACGCGGGGCATTGCCGCCAGCGGCGCCGTCGCGGGTTTGTGTCCCACGACCGAGGCCAATCTCGGCGACGGCCTTTTTCCGCTGGCGGAGTATCTCGATGCCGGTGGCCGTCTCGGTATCGGCTCGGACTCGCATATTTCGATTTCGCCGGTCGAGGAATTGCGCTGGCTGGAATACGGCCAGCGGCTGGACTCGCACCACCGCAACGTCAGCGCGCGCGCGCCCGGTGCCAGCGTCGGTGAAACGCTGTGGCGCGCGGCGTTGCGCGGCGGTGCGCAGGTTTCCGGCCTGCCGACGGGTGCGTTGAAAACCGGCTCACGCGCCGATCTGCTGGTACTCGACGAACATTCGCCGCTGCTGGCGGCGCGCGATACGTCATCGGTCATCGACAGCTTTCTGTTCGCCGGCAATACCCCGCTGGTGCGCGATGTGATGTGCGGCGGCGAGTGGGTCGTGCGCGATTTTCATCATCGCGACGAGGAGCGCATTGCCGCGCGCTATCGCCAGGCGGTGAAGGCGTTGGCGGACAGCGAATAAGGCATAGCCGCGTCATGCGCGGGGCGTTGCGGGGCCATTACTGCAGATGAACGAAAACCATCGACGAAACCGGCGGGTGTCATCGATGGGCGCGGTCGACACGTTATGGGCTACACATCCACAGTACGGAGTGTTGCCATGCGTCGACTTATGTCCAGTTTGCTGATTACCGCGTCCCTGATGGGCGGGGCCCTTTCCATGACCGGGTGCATCGTGGAGCAGCCAAGGCCTTATGCTCACCGTGTGTGGGTGGCTGGTTACTGGGGGCCGCAACATGTCTGGGTCGGCGGACGCTGGGTTTATCGCTGAGTAACTGGTGCGGGTCAGTTTGAGGCGAGGTGAATCCGGGTCTTCCGGTGGGCGCCGCCTTTTCAGACGGCGCCACTAATCCCTGCGAAAACTGCAGAAACGGCTCGGGGGTCTTACTGAGCCTGCGTTGCGCCGGCAGACGGGGTCGGGTTCTGCGCCTTGAACTGCTGCCACTGCGCCTTGCGCGCTTCCTGCTGGGTCTTCAGCGTCGCGTATTGCGCCTTCTGCGCGGTGGTCAGTACGGCATAGACCTGGGTGCGGATCGCGGCCTGCTGCTGCACGCGCTGCTGGGTCGCGGCACCTTCGGCGGTGGCGAGGCTGGCAGCGGCGGCCTGGTAGCCGACTTGGTCCGGCGTCATCGATTCAAACGCTTCACGCTGCTGGTGCAGGGCTTCGCGCTGGGTCTTGTTCTGCGCAAAGCTGGCTTTCACGATCTGCTTGATGCTGTCGCGCTGGGCATCGGTGAGGTTGAGCTTGCTCAGTGCCATCATGTCGCCATGACCGTGATGGTCGCCGTGCCAGCCGCCGTGCGGACCGCCGTCGCCCTGTGCGGAAACGGCGAGCGTGGTGAGTGAGACGGCAGCCGACAAGGCCAGGATGAGTAGCGTGTTCTTGCGCATGACGTTTACCTTTAGGGTGGAGTCGGGATGTTGGATATATTGAACGCCAGCGGCACGTGTAGGTGGGTTGCGCACAGGTAAAGATGGGTAAAGACCATGGCGTTGCGCGCGCTGCGCGGCTTAGCTGTTGCACCCCTGCACTGATCAGAGAGATAACCCGTCCTCATGTCCCGAATACTGCTAGTCGATGACGACCGCGCCCTGTGCAGCCTGCTGGCGGATTATCTGCAGCGCGAAGGCTTTGACGTGGATGTGGCACACGACGGCGTCGAGGCACTGGCGCACCTGCATAACGCGGCGCAGCGCCCCGACCTGCTGATCCTGGACGTGATGATGCCGGGTCGCGACGGCCTGGATACCCTGCGTGAGCTGCGCCTGCAGTACCGGCTGCCGGTCATCATGCTGTCCGCGCGCGGTGAGCCGGTGGACCGCATTGTCGGGCTGGAGCTGGGTGCGGATGATTACCTAGCCAAGCCCTGTCTGCCGCGCGAGCTGCTGGCGCGGGTTCGCGCGCAGCTGCGTCGGCACATGCCGGCTACCACCGGCGAGCTGCAGGTCGGCGTGCTGCGTCTGCTGCCGGGTGAGCGCCGCGCGTTTGCCGGTGACAACGAAATTTCGCTGACCGGCGCGGAGTTCATGTTGCTGCAGGCGCTGTCGCAACGCGCCGGTGAACTGGTCGACAAGGCCGTGCTGACGCGCCTTGCGCTGGGCCGCGAGCTGGAAAAGTTTGATCGCAGCGTCGATGTGCATGTGAGCCGGCTGCGGCACAAGCTGGCCGAAGCCTCGCCGCTGGCGCCGCGTATCGATTCCGTGCGCGGCGCCGGCTACGTGCTTTTGGCGGTCACGCCGTGAGCTGGTTTGACAGTTCGCTGCATCGACGCCTGCTGGTGTGGTTCTGCGTCGGCAATCTGTTCGTGCTGTTTCTCGGCGGCCTGCTGACGCGTGGATTTATCGATTACACCACCGCCAAGGAAATCGACTGGACCGCTCTGGCGCAGGGCGCCGACATCGCCTATGAAAGTGGCGGCGTCGAAACGCTGGCCGAATGGTCGCGACAGCAACGGCATGACGGCATCGATGCGACTCTGTATGAAAAAGATCAGCCGCTGTCGCCGATTCGCATGCATCCGGAAATCGAGCGCTCACTGCAAAGCTGGCTCACCGCGGGCAAGGACGTGGTGTTGCAACCGTTTCCGGGTTTGTTTGTCGCCGTGCAGCAGGTGACCGGCGACGATGGCCACACCCGCCAGCTGGTGGCGTTGAGTCGCAGCCACGAACGCCTCGCGCCTCAGACGCGCCAGCTCATTCTATGGTCGGTGCAACTGACTTTGCTGCTGCTGTTTATCGGCCTGCTCAGCTGGTGGGTGGCGCGCAGCGTCGCGCGTCCGGTAGAAGCCTTGCGAGACGCCACGCGACGCATGGCAGCCGGCGAACTGTCGGCGCGCGTGGGCCGTCGTCCCGGCAAAAAGCAGGACGAACTGGCCCAACTGGCGCACGATTTCGATGCGATGGCCGAACGCATCGAAGCGCTTGTCGCGCACGGTCGTGGGGTGTTGCAGGATCTGTCGCACGAGCTGCGCTCGCCGCTGGCAAGACTGCATTTGATTCTCAACCTGGCCCAGCGCAGCAGCAATGCCGTCGAGGCCGAACCGTATTTTCTGCAGGCCGAACAGGAGATCGGGCGGCTCGATCGCATGACCGGCGAAATGCTCGCCCTGTCGCGGCTGGAGGGCGGCATCCCCGGCATGAATCGCGAGCGGCTGGAACTCGATGCGCTGATCCGCGAAAGCGCTGCGCAGGCCGAGTTCGAAGCCGGCGTGCGCAACGTTTCGCTGCAAATCGTTCCGGGTGCGCCGGTAACCATCACCGGCAGCCCGCTGCTGCTGGAACGCGCGGTGGGCAATCTGATCGCCAATGCAATCAAGTTCAGCCCGATGGGCTGCGTGGTCGAGCTGGCCGTGCGTGAGGTGGGTGATTGCGCCGAGCTGACCATACGCGATCACGGCCCCGGTGTGCCGGAAGCCGAACTGGCGTATTTGTTCCGCCCATTTTACCGCGGCAGCAATGCGGTACGCGCCGACGGTCACGGCGTGGGCCTGGCCATCGTGCAGCGTGTGGTCCAGGTGCACGGCGGCACGACGCGTGCGGAAAATGCCAGTGGCGGCGGCCTTTGCGTCACGCTGTGCTTGCCGCTGGCAGGGGTGGCGACTGAATAACTGTCGGCACCGATGGATCGTCAGATTCATCGCAGATATGTCGTTGCCTTCAGGCGAAGTGATGTGCTTGTCCGGCGGGAGAAATTTTGACCGGAAGATTATGGACGTCCGGACGTAAATTCACTGGATAAAATACGTCGACCGCGTTGAATATTTTCTTCTGTGGTAACGGTGACCGCGGCGACTGAGGATTTCGTCGGCTCGCTGCCAACGCACCGCACCAGCGGCACCGCGCTATGGCACACTCGGGGCTGATTCCCTGGTGATGTTTTCATGCGCTCGTCTTCGCTTACGGCTGTTGGCCTTGCGCTTTGTTCGGCGCTTTTTTTCACGCTGACGTATGTGCTCAACCGCAGCCTGGTAGCCGGCGGTGGGCACTGGCAGTGGGCGATCATCCTGCGCTACCTGTTTACGCTGCCGCTGCTGGCGCTGGTGTTGCCATGGCAGGGCGGCCTGGGCGCGTTGCCGCAGGAGCTGCGTCGTTATCCACGTCCCTGGCTGTTATGGAGCAGCCTGGGTTTCGTGCTGTTCGGCATCCCGCTCACGTGGGCCGCAAGCAGCGGGCCATCGTGGCTGATCGCCGGCAGTTTTCAGATCACCGTGCTGGCCGGCCCGCTGTTGTCGCCACTGCTGTATCGCGACGAGCGTCGGCGCCTGGCGTGGCGTAGCCTCGCGATTGGGCTGCTAATCGTGGCAGGCGTATTCACCTTGCAATGGGGACATGCGCAAGGTCACCTGTCGGCCGCCGACTGGCTGGCCATCGCCGCGGTCGCGCTGGCGGCGTTTGCGTATCCCTTGGGCAACCGCGGCCTTTTATTGCATCTGGAAAAGACTAGCCCGAAGCGCGGTGCCAGTCATATCTCGGCGGTGCAGCGGGTGTTCGGCATGACCCTGTGCAGCTGGCCGCTGTGGCTGATATTCGCGGTGATCGCCTGGTTTACGATCGGGCCGCCGAGCCTGCGCGAAATGCTGCTGGCCGCCGGCGTGGCGCTGTCGTCGGGCACCATCGCCACGGTGCTTTTTTTTCGCGCCACCGACATGGTGCGCAGCGAGCCCACCGCGCTGGCCGCGGTGGAGGCGATGCAGGCCGCCGAGCTGTTGTTTGCCACCTTGCTTGGCGTGCTGTTTCTCGGCGAGGCGTGGCCACGTGGCTATGCTGCGTTTGGTGCGCTGGCGATCGTGATCGGCATCGGCCTTTTCAGCTGGGTCAGCGGCAAGGATTCGGCGGGTGACGACGAAGCGTTGAGCGCACTGCGCAGCGATCGCGGCGCCTGATTTTTCGGCGGCATGTGGCATTCGTTGGCTTGCACGATCGAAAGGCAGGCGTTAAACCTGTGGGCTGATCAGGGGCGTCTGGAGACACGATGAGCAAGCGGCAGGCGGCGTGGTTGATGGTGGGCGCGATGCTCGGCGTATCGGTGACGGCGGCTTGCGACGCCCAGACGCCGCCATCCATGCCGGCGCTGCGTTGGGATGCCTCGACCTTCGGCAATCATCGCTATCTGATCCAGGTGGCCAAAGCGGCCGATGCGGTGCATCTGATCATTCCATGGCGACGCCGCGATGCACACCCGGATCAGGTGGCTGTGATCGTCACGGCGCCGGACGGTAGCATCGTCAGCAACGTGCTGCGCGGTGCCATCGATCAGTCCGCCGGCGAACTGGTGTTCGCCGCGAAACAGCCCGGCATCTACGCGATTTATTATCAGCCCTATCTCAGCAACGGCCGCAGCAATTATCCAACGGTGACCTACGCAACGCCAAAAGACAGTGCTGATCCGGCGTGGGCGAAAAAAATCGGCGACAACGCGTCGGCATGGAAGCATCTGCCTCAGGCGCAGGTGCTGCGCGACGAAGCGGTCGACGATTTCGACGCGTATACCGATATGGAACGCACGGCTACACCACAGGAATTGCAGCATCTGCTGGCCGCCAACGCCGGGTCATCGCTGCTGTTGTTTCCCGAAACGCGCGCACACCCGCTGCGCATGTTCGATCAGCTCTCCGAGCGCTGGGCCGTCCGCGGCGCGGGCGGTGCGATGACGGATACGGCGCAGCGCGGCGAATACCTGAGTTTTCAGGTCGGCCTGTGGGCGCCGCGCGCGGCGGTCGGCAACGTGAAAGTGGATCTCGCCGATTTGCGGGGGCCGGACGGCGCGATCCTTCCCGCCGCGGCGCTGACCTGCTTCAACCTGGGCGGTATCGACTACGCCGGTCAGCCGTTCACCGCACGCGTGGATGTCGCCGAACACCGCGTGCAGCCGCTGTGGATGGGTCTGGATGTGCCCGCCGATGCCAAGCCGGGCGTGTATCGCGGCGAGCTGACGGTTCGTGCCGATGGCGTGCCGCCGCAAAAAGTGCCGCTGGTGATTACCGTGACGGCGAGCAACGCAATCGCCCACGGTGACGACGATCCCTCAAAGCTCACCCGGCTGCGCTGGCTCAATTCGCGCATCGCGCAGGACGATGAATTGGTCAAGCCATTCACGGCGATTACCGTCAGCGGTAATCGTTTGGGAATACTCGGGCGCGAGATCACCCTGGCCAGCAACGGCTTGCCATCGACGATAGCGAGCCGCTTCGACGAACGCATGACGCGCCTGTCGCCGCAAGCGACTCCGCTGCTCGCGGCGGCAATGCAGCTGCAGGTGCGCGATGCCGGCGGCACGCATGCATTAAGCGGACAGGGCTCACCACACATTCAAAGAGACGGGCCGGCCAAAGTGCACTGGCGGGTCGCTGCCAGCGCCGGCTCACTGAAAGGCGACGTGCAAGCCAGCCTCGAAGCGGACGGCACCCTGACTTACGCCGTCGCGTTGACCGCGAATGCGCCGGTAACACTCGACGATATCCAGTGGCAGATGCCGCTGCGCCGCGATGTTGCGCAATACGAACTGGGCCTCGGGCGCGCCGGGGATCACGCGCCCGCGGACTTTAGCTGGAAGTGGAACGTCCAGAACAATCAGGACGGCGCCTGGATCGGTACGGTCAACGCCGGACTGGAATTTCATCTGCGCGATGAAAATTATCAGCGGCCATTGAATACCAACTTTTATCACCAGCAGCCGTTGCGCATGCCGGCTTCGTGGGACAACGGCGGGCAGGGCGGCATCACATTCAAGCATGACGGCGCACGCTATCTGGTCACGGCGTTCAGCGGCCCGCGCACCATGGCCGCGGGCCAGACGCTGCACTTCAATCTCGTCATGCGGGTCACGCCGTTCAAGACGATCAACCCGGCCGAACATTTCGCCGAGCGCTATTTCCACAAGTACGACGACCTCGACACGATCAAGGCCGATGGCGCGAACGTGGTGAACATCCATCATGCCACGCCGATCAATCCGTGGATCAACTACCCGTTTCTCGAACCCGGCGCGATGCGCGCATATGTCGACGCGGCGCATCAGCGCGGCATGGAAGTGAAGATCTACGACACCATCCGCGAGCTGTCCGATCGCGCGCCCGAGCTGCCGATGCTGGAGTCGCTGGGTCATGAAATCATCAGCGGTGGCAAGGGCGGCGGTTTCTCCTGGCTGCAGGAGCATCTCGACGGCGACTACATTGCCGCCTGGCACGTGCCGGAAAACCGCGATGCGGCGGTGATCGATTCCGGCCAGAGCCGCCGGAACAACTACTACATCGAAGGGCTGGACTGGCTGGCGCGCAACGTCGGCATCGACGGCCTGTACCTCGACGACGTGGCCTACGACCGCACAACCATGAAACGCGTGCGCAAGGTGCTGCAGGCGCATCGGCCGCATCCGCTGATCGACCTGCACTCGGCCAGCCAGTTCGATGCGCGCGACGGCTATATCAACAGCGCACTGCTGTACATGGAGCTGTTCCCGTACATCGACCGGCTGTGGTTCGGCGAGGAGTTCGAGTACGAGAAAACCTCGCCCAGCTACTGGCTTATTGAAATCTCGGGCATTCCGTATGGCCTCATGGGCGAGATGCTGCAGCACGACGGCAACCCCTGGCGCGGCATGCTGTTCGGCATGACCAGCCGGCTCGGCTGGTCTGCCGGCAGCAACCCACGCCCGTTGTGGAAACTGTGGGACAGCTTCGGCATCGAACAGGCGCAGATGATCGGATGGTGGGTGCACGATACGCCGGTAAAAACCGGCCGCGACGATGTGCTGGCCACCAGCTACGTGCGTGACGGCAAGACGCTGATCGCCATCGCCTCCTGGGCGCCGCAGAAAACCGAGGTCAAACTGTCAATCGCCTGGAAGGCGCTGGGGCTCAAATCACCACACGCCCCCTTGGTCGCTCCGGCAGTCGAAGGTTTTCAGCCGGCCGCGCAATTCCAGCCGGGCGATGCGATTCCGGTAGAGCCAGGCAAGGGCTGGTTGCTGATACTGGATTAGCTTGTCGGTGCCTGTGGACATTGCCGCGCGCTCCCCTATCTACGAAGCATCGTGGCTGGACCTTGTGCATTGGCGCTGCGAGATTGAGGGGTTGATCTGAGTTTGCGAAACCTTCTGTCCTCTCGGTGCCATTGATAGGCCAAAACTCTCAAAGCGGACGTTTCGGATTATCGATCGTCTTGATGCAAAGGATTAATCTTGTCGCATCCTGGCCTGTTGCCATGGGATGGGAGCGACATCATGCATCGCCTGAGGGAGATCGAGGCCGAGATCGAATCGGCGATCGAGCCGGAGTTTATTCGTCACGGTACGCCAGCGTTTCGACGGACCAACCTTGCGCTGTTTGCGGCGGGCTTCGCCACATTCGGACTGCTGTACTGCGTGCAGCCGCTGATGCCGGAGTTCACCCACGATTACCACGTCAGCGAGGCGACCAGCGCGCTGTCGCTGTCGCTGACCACCGGCGTGCTGGCGGTGATGATGCTGATTGCCGGCGCCGTGTCCGACGCGATCGGGCGCAAATCGGTGATGGTGGTGTCGCTGCTGGTGTCGGCCGTACTTGTGCTGGTTTCCGCCTGGATGCCGAGCTGGACCGCGCTGTTGATTGTGCGCGCCCTGCTGGGTATCACGCTCAGCGGATTGCCGGCGGTGGCGATGACGTATCTCAGCGAAGAGATGCACCCGGAGTCGATCGGCTTGGGCATGGGGTTGTATATCAGCGGTAGCGCGGTCGGCGGCATGGGCGGTCGGCTGATCACCGGCGTACTGTCGGACTTCTTTGGCTGGCACGTTGGCATCAGCGTCGTCGGCATCATCGGGCTGGTCTGCGGCGTGATCTTCTGGCGCGCGCTGCCGGCCACGCGGAATTTTGTGCCGCAGCCGCTGCGCGCGCGGGCGCTGCTCGATCGGTTCGCGCGGATGTTTCGTGACCCCGGGCTGCCGTGGCTTTTTCTGGAAGGCTTTTTGCTGCTCGGTGCGTTCGTCACCGTCTACAACTACCTCGGCTATCGCCTGCTGGCGCCGCCTTTCAATCTGAGCCAGGCCGTGGTCGGGCTGATCTTCGGCATCTATCTGATCGGCACCTTCAGCTCGGCTTGGATGGGCAGCCTCGCTGGCCGGCTCGGTCGCCGCAAAGTGCTGTGGACGGCCTTCGCGATGATGCTGATCGGCGTGGGCCTGACCATGCTTTCGTCGCTGTGGCTGATCATGCTCGGTATCGTGGCGATCACCTTCGGCTTTTTCGGCGGCCATTCCATTGTCAGCAGCTGGGTTGGTCGTCGCGCCGGCAACGCCAAGGCGCAGGCCTCGTCGATGTATCTGTTCGGTTATTACATGGGCTCGAGCATCGCCGGCGCCAGCGGTGGCCTGTTCTACGCGGCCGGCGGCTGGAACGGCGTGGCGGCGTTCGTCGGCGCGCTGGTGCTGGTCGGCCTGCTGGTTGCATGGAAGTTGTATCGTCTGGCGCCGCTGGTCAACGTGGCCACGCCGCCCACGCCGATGACCAAGGGAGCCATGCCATGAAGATCGATACCATCGACCACGTCGTGCTTACCGTGGCCGACCTCGACGCGACCTGCGCCTTCTACGAACGCGTGCTCGGCATGCAGACGATCACCTTTGGCGAAGACCGCAAGGCGCTGGCCTTCGGGGTGCAGAAGCTCAACCTGCATCAGCGCGGGCACGAGTTTGCGCCCAAGGCGGACAAGCCCACGCCGGGCGCGATCGACCTGTGTTTCATCACCCGCATGCCGATACCCGACGTGGTCACTCACCTGCGAAGCTGCAATGTCGATGTGCTGGAAGGGCCGGTGCAGCGCACGGGCGCGCAAGGCCCGATTCTTTCCGTGTATTTCCGCGATCCCGATCGCAACCTGATCGAAGTCAGCAACTACCTGGGCTAAGCCTCGCGCGCATGCGCGAGCAGCAGCCGCACAAATTTGGCGACCAGTGGCGAGCGCTCGTCGCGTTGATGCACCACGTGGATTTCCGACATCGCCGCCGGGTCGGCCAGCGGCACATAGGCCACGCCGGTTACACCAATGTTTTCGCATGATGCCGGAAGAATCGACACGCCCAGGCCGGCGGCGACCAGCCCGACAATGGTCGAAGCCTCCTGTGCATCCTGCACCACGCGCGGGGTAAAGCCGGCCTTGCGACACAGCGTGATCACATGATCGTGGATGCCGGCGCCGGCGGAGCGCGCGAACAGCACAAACGATTCCTGCGCCAGCCATTCGGTGCGCAGGCGTTGGCTTTTGCCGAGCCGCGCCAGCGCAGGATGATCTTCGCGCAGCACGGCCACCAGCGGATCGCGAAACAGCCGCTTTGAAACGAGCGTCTCCGGCAGCACGTTGCCGCGCACGATGCCAACCTGTAAACGCCGGTCGAGCAGGGCATCGATCTGCCGCAGCGAATTCATTTCCTGCAGCTGCAGTTGTACGGAGGGCGCGGCTTCGCGGAAGGCGAAGATGGCGCGCGGAATATGCCCGGACAGCGGAGTGGAGCGGGTAAAGCCGATACGCAGCTCGCCGACTTCGCCGCGCTGCGCGCGCTGGGCCAGCTCGATGGCGTGATCGACCTGCGCCAGAATGGTCTGCGCCTCGTGCACGAACAGTTCGCCGGCGTCGGTCAGCGATACGCGGCGATTGGTCCGGTTGAACAGGCGCGCGCCGACCAGCGTTTCCAGCTGGCGTATCTGCTGGCTGAGCGGCGGCTGCGACATGCCGAGCCGCTCCGCGGCGCGCCCGAAATGCAGCTCGTCGGCGACAGCAAGAAAATAGCGCAGATGGCGCAGCTCGATGCTCATGCGGGCCTCAGGCAATCATCGTCAACGGGCATCCGGCTTCAGCATGTCCTTCACCGCATCGTAGTCGCCATCGTTTGGCGCGGCGGGAATCTGCAGCAGATGCGTCATCAGCGGATAGACGTCCACATTCGGAAACGCGGGCACTTTCACGCCGTTGAGAAAGCTCGGACCGTGCGCCACAAAAACCGCCTGCATCAGCGGATCGGCATTGTCGTAACCGTGTTCGCCGATGCTGATATTGCCCGCGTGGCTGGCAGCGTACTCGCTGGTGGTGATGCGCCAGCCGACGTCGGCCAGGCACAGCAGCTTCGGCACGCGCGGGTTGCTGCCGTACACGAAGCGCTTCGGCACGCGCGTCTTGTCCCAGCAGCGCATGTGCTGCTGCGGCTGTTCCAGCGTGCGTTCAATGGCCGCAAAGTCATTGGCGCCGGTGGGTGCTTCCGTTTTCGGATTGAAGCCGGCCAGAATACCCATGCTCACCGTTTGCATCTTGTCGATCGGCACCAGCGTGTCGATCATCACGCTGTTGGCCAGCGGCACGCTGGCCATGCCGTGGTCGGCCACGATGATGATGTTCATCTGGTCGAACAGGCCGTCCTGCTTCAGTCCGCGCACCAGTCGCGCCAGCGCGGCATCGGTGCTGCGCAGGGCGTCATTCACCTGCGGCGTGTCCGGGCCGTACTTGTGGCCGGCGTGATCCACCGCGTCAAAATACAGCGTGAGAAAGGTCGGGCGCCGGTCGGCGGCCACATTGAGCCATGCCAGAATTTGATCGACGCGCGCGTCGGCGCTCACCGTGCCATCGAACGGCTTCCAGTCATCCGGATGATGTCCCTCGATATTCGCCTCCGAACCGGGCCAGAACATCGTGGCGGTGCGCAGGCCGTGCGCGTCAGCGGTCTCCCAGATCGGCGTGCCTTCGTCCCACCAGCGCCCGTCGCTCACCGCCTTGCGGTTGCTCAGCGAAAACTTGCCCAGCTGCGGATCGACCATCGTGTTGTTGACGATGCCGTGGTGGTCGGGGCGCAGGCCGGTCACAAGGGTGTAGTGATTGGGAAAGGTCAGTGACGGAAACGAGGGCTGCATCGAGTCCGCGTGCACGCCGTCCTCGGCCAGCATCGCCAGCGTGGGGCTCAGCCCGCGGTTGATGTAATCCGCGCGATACGCGTCGATCGAGATCAGCAGCAGCGGGGCCGGTTGCGCGCCCTGCGAGTGAAAAGTGGAATCGGTATGGGATTGCGTGGCGCAACCGGTGCTGAATGCAACCAGCAAGACCCACGACAGACGAAACGGGAATTTCATATACACGCGCTCAAGATGCAAAAACCTCCCCCATGATCGCGCAGCGCCATGACTATTACATCTCAATCCGGCCCGTCGTCGACGGCATCCACAGCGAACGGCGCATTTTGCGCAAACAGAAGGTCCTTGCGGCGCGCGCTGCTCGTCGGCTTGCTGGCGCTGGCGCCGGTGGGTCTCGCCTTCGCCGTAACGCAACCGGCCACGCCGCCACCGTCGCACCCGGCGCCGCGCGCGGTGATCGTTCAACCGTCGGCCAACGCGCGCTTCCAGCAAACCGTGCAGCAGAATCAGGCCACGCAGAAGTTGCAGCAGGCACAGGTCGAACAACAGATACATCAGAACGCGTCAAACAGCGTGCGGCAGCCGTACGCCAACAATCCGCAAATGCAGCAGCAGATCGATCAGGCTAGCGACGCGCAACAGCAGACCGATAACGCGCGGCAGCAGGCTATCATCAACCGCTATCAGACGACGCCGTTGCCGGCGGGCAGGGTGGTCGTGCCGCAGAGTGCGCCGCCGAAGGCAGCGACGCCAAAGCCGGTCGGTGGTGGTTGAGGTCTCGTGTTAAAGCAGTGACGTTCTGAATCGCGTGCGCTAGACCGCCACCGCACTCTTGAGGAACAGATCGCCGCGTGCGACCTGTTCTTCCAGCGAAAGCAAAAACTGCTTGGTCGGCAGACCACCGCCGAAGCCGGTGAGGCTGCCGTTGCTGCCGATTACGCGATGGCAGGGCACGATGATCGGAATCGGGTTCTGACCATTCGCCGAGCCCACCGCGCGGACCGCCGCCGGGTTGTCGATGCGCCGCGCAATATCGCTATAGCTGGCCGTGGTGCCGTAGGGAATGCGTGCCAGCTCGCGCCATACACTCAGCTGAAACGGTGTGCCCAGCGGATGCAGCGGTAGGTCGAAATGCTGCCGTTCGCCGGCGAAATATTCCTGCAGCTGTTCGCGCGCTAAGGCCAGCGGTTCGGCGGCTCGCACCCAGGTCGACGGCGTCTCGCGCGGATGGCGCGGCTCGGCAAAGCGCACCTCGCGCAGGCCCTGATCGTCCGCAACGAGTCGAAGCAGGCCGATCGGGCTTTCCATGTCGTCGTAGTAGATCGTTGCGCTGGGCTTGCTCATTTCATCGTCCTCTTTCGCGGGCTGATTTTGTCTTTGGGCATCGACGCAGCATCCGTAGCGCCGCGCCATAAATGCATCACGGCATAGGCGCGCCACGGTCGCCACGCTTCGGCGCGCTCCGTCAGCGCCTTCGTCGTCAATGGCACCGCGTCGGCGGTCGCTTCGCGGCGCAGGATCAGGTCGGCCGCGGGAAACGCATCGGGCTCGCTCAGCGCGCGCATCGCGATGTAGTGCGCCGTCCATTCGCCAATGCCGGGCAGCTCGGTCCAGCGCGACACGAAAGTCTCCAGCGACTGCTCGGCGCGAAAATCCACGCGGCCGTCGAGCAGGGCCTGTGCCACGCCGCGTATCGTCGCTGCGCGCGCCGTGGTCACGCCTATCTCGTGCAGGTCGGCATTCGCCAGAGTGGCAGCGGTGGGGAATAGGCGGTCGAGTCCGGGTATCGCGCTAACTGACAACGGCTCGCCGTAACGCTGCACGATGCGCGTGGCCAGCGTGCGCGCGGCGGCCACGCTGATCTGCTGACCGAGAATTGCGCGCAGCGCAATCTCGAAGCCGTCCCAGCCGCCGGGCAGGCGCAGGCCCGGACGTTTCGCGATTAAGGGACCGAGCACCGCATCGTGGTGAAACGTGTCGGCAATGGATTGCGGGTTCGCATCCAGATCGAACATGCGTCGCAGCGTCGTCACCACGCCGAGCAGCTGCGAAGGCTGCGGGCAATGCAGTTGCAGGCGCAGCGCATTCTCGCCGTTAGGCCATGCGCTCAGGCGCAGCCAGCCCGGCGCGTTACTCGTACCAAATACGCGCGAATAGCTGTGCTCATCGACCCGCTCCACGCCGGGCAGCGCGCGACCGCGCAGAAACGCGAGCAGGGCATCGAAGTCGTACGGCGGCCGATAGCCAAGCCGCAGCTCCATGGCCGCGCCGGTGGCTGCGCGCGGATGCCGGCGCAACTCACGCGGGGCGATGCGATTGGATTGCAGAAACGCGGCGTTGAACCGGCGCAGGCTGTTGAAGCCCGAGGCCAGCGCCACGTCGGTCACCGGCATCGCGGTTTCGGTCAGCAGCTGCTTGGCGAACAGCAGGCGGCGCGTCGTGTGCACGCTGATCGGCGGCGCGCCGACGCGTTCGACAAACAGCCGGCGCAGCTGCCGTGCACCGATCGCCAGGCGCGCGGCCAGATCGTCCAGCGAGTGATCGTCCAGCACGCCACCTTCGATCAGCTTCAGCGCACGCGCAACGACGTGATCACCGCGCTGCCAGTGGACGTTGCCCGGCGCCAGCTCGGGGCGGCAGCGCAGGCACGGTCGGTAACCCGCCGCCTCGGCCGTCGCGGCGTTGGCAAAGTAGCTGACGTTCTCGCGCTTCGGCACCGGCGCCGGGCACACCGGGCGGCAATAAATGCCGGTGCTGCGCACCGCGGTAAAGAACAGCCCGTCGAACCTCGCGTCGCGGCTGAGCCGCGCGTTTTCGCAGATCTGTGGATCGGGCAGGCTGGCGGCGTGTTCGGACATGCGTGCAGGCTAGCACCGGCGCATCGACCAAACTCGCCGTTTTCGGACATGGGTGTTTACGGCTCTTTCTGGCCCCACGATGCGCCGTCGATCGAAGGCGTATCGGCTATTACGGAATGCGTCGCCCGGCCATGCTCGACAGCACGCCGTCGCGGCGTATCAGCCCGTGATACAGCGCGGCGCCCATGTGCGCGAGAAAGGTGAGAAACAGCAGCAGCGCAAAAAAGCTGTGCGCGTGCCGCAGCAGCGCGAACGCCTCCGGGCTCACCGGAGAAATCGGCGGCAGCCGCAGCGATTCGCTCAGCATCACCGGATAGCCACCGGCCGACAGCATCGCCCAGCCGATCAGCGGTATCAGCAGCATGAGTAAGTAAAGCAGCCAGTGCGACGCGTGCGCGGCCAGCTTCTGCAGCGGCGGCAGATCGGCCGGCAGCGGCGGCGGCGGATAGCGCAGGCGCACAGCGATACGAATAATCGCCAGCAGCAGAATCGCGATACCCAGCGGCTTGTGGATGCGGATCAGCAAGTCATGCGTTTCCGACACCGAGGCCACCATGCCGACGCCGATAAACAGCATCGCCACGATCAGGATCGCCATCAGCCAGTGCAGCACGCGGGCGGGCAGGGCAAACATTGCGGAGGGCGCGCTCATTAGTTCGACTCCTGCTTGGGCTGCGGCGCGGCGGTGCCGGGCAGGTGGGCTTCTTCACTGGTGCGGCGCAGATACGAATCGGCATAGGCGGCCGAGCGCGCCGGCAGCAGCGGATCGTCCGACGCTTCGATGCCGTCGGGCAACACCAGCGGATCGTAGTTGATATCGCGGCACGGGCCGCTGTCCTGCGCGGTGGCCTGATCGAGCACAACGGTGCCGGCGTCGATCTCCTTACGATCGGACGGCCAAACCTTGGTCGCGTCATTCGTCGGGTCGCCGGGGTTGGCCAGCGTCACCATCAGCTTCCAGCGCTGCGGGCCTTTCGCCAGGCGCTGGGTGAGGTCGGCGCTCAGATAATCCGCGTCGCTTTTCGAACCGTCCACCGGCGCACCGGCGCCCTCGGGCACCACGCGCCAGCGCACCGCGTGTTGCGCGCCGCTGGCATCGACGAACACAAAGGCGTCCAGGCTCCAGTAACTCTCCGTGGCAAAACTTGCCGATGGCTTGGCCGTTTTCACCCAGGCCAGAAACGGACCGCTTTCCGGATGCGCCGCGAAAAATGCCTTGATCTTCGCCGGGTCCGGTTTGCCGGTGGCCGGGTCAGGTGCCGATGACTGCGCCTGCTCGTAGAACGCTTGCGGCGTGCTGACCAGAAACACCGGCATGCTGTTCATGCCCGTGCGCCACTGCTGTCCGTTCGGCTGGGTAAAGCGCAAACCCATGCTGCGGATCGGTGCGCTGCTGTCCGGCGCGTAGGGGTTGCCGCCGGGAATCGCCAGTCGCCCGACCACCGGCGTGCAGCCCGCGGCAAACACTTGGGCTTTGGAATACGTCTGCGCCGCACCGTTGCTGTCGAAATACCCCGCCACACAAATGCCCTTCGCGTGGTTGCGTCGATAGCCCGGATGCTCGCCGCCGTTTTGCTGCAGCTGATCGACGATGCGTTTGGGCGTCAGCCGATCCGGCGCGAGCCAGCCGCCTACATAACCAAAGGCCGCTGCCGTGACGACGATAACCCCGGCAATCAGCGCCCACGATCCGATGGATCCCGTTGGTCGCGGGTGCGATGGTTCTTGCATGCTGTACTCCTGATCGACGAGGGCCGAATCTTGCGTAACGGGAAAAGTTCGACGAAGCGCCGGTCATGGAGTGTTCGCCACCGGTGGGACACAGGTTACGTCAAGTTGCCCGGGCGTGCCTCGCACGGGAAGCCCCGGACAATCACCGTAACGCGGTGATATCGTCGCCACTTCACTGCCTGGGGGAGGCCTGCATGGAATCGCGTCAACGCGTGGGGGTGATTGTCGGTATTGCGGTGGTGGCCGTGCTGGCGCTGCGCTGGGGCGTCTGGCAACTGGGTATGCGGTTCGCGGACTTGTTGCAGGCAGACCCGATTAAAACGACAGCGGCGGTGCGCACGGCCCATCGTGCCCCGGTCAACGGCGGCCGACTGTTTACTCAGGACGAGACGCACGCGTTTCTGCTCGCAGCGAGGAAAGCGGAGGCCATTCAAGACCCTTTGCAGCGCTGCCTTTCCTATCCCGATCCGCCGCACAGCCATTGGTCGCCGGCAGCGGTAGAAGCCTATTGCCGCTATCACCTGCAGACCATCATCACGTTCAATGAAGCGCAAACGCTGATTCAGAACGGCCAAGCTGCGGACCTGGATCGTCGGCTCGCGCAGGATCTGCAGTCTCAATTGACCAAGACCGAATCACGCGGCTTGCTCGACCTCACGTATTTCGTCGACTTCGACAACGGCTCCTTCGACGTCCGCTCGACGCTGGATGCGTGGAAGCGCGCCTCACCGTCCAGCGCTTTTGCGTATGCCGCCAGCGGTTGGGCGTATGTGGCGATGGCCGCCAAGGCGCGTGGCGTCGCCTTCATACGCGACACGCCACAAGAAAACATCGATGCCATGAATCGGTTGCTGTCGCAGGCCGACAGCGATTTGCAGCGCGCGATCGCGTTGAATTCGAAAGTCACGCCAGCCTATGTGGCCATGCTTACCGCCGGTTCGTTGAGCCTGGGCGATGCCTACATTCGAAACGTTGCCAAGCGTGGCCTTGCCGCGTCGCCGGATGACTACGCCATCTACGGCTTGCTCAGTCATGCCGCCGAGCCGAAGTGGGGTGGATCGCTGCAGGCGATGAAACAGGTGGCCGGCGCAGCCCAGTTACACGCCAAGGATAATCCGCTGTTGACCTTGCTACTTTCCGCGGAGCCGGCGGTTGAATATGACGTTTGCAACTGTGAATTGTCAGCACAGTGGGCGGCGTACCCGGTGGTGTTCGACAACGTGTCCAGCACCGCGCTTTTACTCAACGCCGGCTCTGCCGCCGGGCATGCCGGACATGCGGACCTCGCGGCTATTTATTTTTCCGAGGCATTGCGATTTGTGCCGAAAAATTCGATGGCGCACATTCGCCGCAGCTACGCGCTTACCAGTTTGGGTGAAGCGCCCTGGGCGCTGGAGGAAGCCAACCAGCAGATCAGCGAATCGCCGCAAAGTGCCTGGGGCTACAGCATGCGTGGCTACGCGTATAAATGGACCGGCGACTACACCCATGCCGCTCCCGATCTGGAAAAAGCCGCTGCGCTGGATCCCACCAATACGTTCCCGCTGAGGCAGCTGGGAGACATCTACACGCACACGCACGACTGGGACAAAGCCTGGGACGTGGCAAACCGTTCGATCCAAGCTCATCCGCAGGACGCCTACGGCTGGATTCTCCGCGCCAGCATCCAGAAAGATCAGCCACGTGCCGGACTGCGCGACACCATCGACCACTTTCTCGCGCAGTTCGGTAACGACCCGAACGAGGCCGTGCCCGCCGCAGAAATGCGCCGCACGCTGATGCAGATGAATCCGCAGCCGGCCAATGCAGCCAGCGCATCGGGCAACGCTTCGCACCTTTGAAGGCACGCTGTCGATGAACGCTCCGGCGACGTGCGTGCGCGTAGCGACGAGTCGTGCATGGCGGTCCGCGTTCTTGCCCACCGTTCGTCAAAGTTTAAGGATGGCAGGCTGACCGCGACCTCGCAGCACGAACCGAGATCGGCTGGCTTCGATGACACGCGTCGCCAGCCAGTGCTATGTTTCCGGCAACTTGCCAGGGGAGGGCACAGCGATGGACGCTCGCAGACGGTGGCTGTCGATGACAGGGATTGTTCTTCTTGTACTGGTCAGAGTGGGGATATTGGCCTGGCATGCGGGCCGACTGCAGAGCTGGGGTCTGGCGCCGCCTTTCCAGCCGTCTTTTGCACGCGCGCCGACGCGCACGGCACAGCCTTTCACGCCTGCCGAGGTCAGCGCGTTTCTCGCCCAGGCCAAACAGGCCAGAGTTATCGCCGACCCGCTGCAACGTTGCCTGGCGTTTCCCGATCCACCGGGGAGTCACTGGTCGCGCGACGCTGTGGCCGCGTATTGCCATTACACGACGCAATCCGCCATTTCGGCCGATGAACTCACCACGCTGATCCAGAACGATCATGCGGATCAGGTCGACCAGCGCATGGCGGATGCTCTGCAGGCGCAGCGCACGCAGCCGGAGGCGCGGGGATTACTCGACCGCACATACAACAATGATTTTCGCGACGCGTCGCCGGACATGCGCGGCATTCTTGATGCCTGGAAAAGGCAGTCGCCCAACAGCGCGTTTGCTTATGCGGCCAGCGGCGTGGCCTACGTTTTTGCGGCTCGGCAAATGCGTGGTGCCGATACCACTTGGCGAACCTCCGGCAACCAATTCGTGGGGATGGGGAACCTGCTGCAACGGGCCGATGGCGATTTCGGCAACGCGCTCGCGCTCAATCCGCAGCTCACTCCGGTATACGCAAGCATGGTCGAGTCAGGCACGTACGGGAGTCGACGCTACGGCTTCACCGCCGCCTACAAGGGCCTCGCCGTCGACCCCGCCAATTTCGCCATCTACGTCAGGCTGATGCAGCTATCGGAACCCAAATGGGGCGGTAGCATCGCGCGCATGCAGCAAGTAGCTGCCCAGGCACAAGCGCATGTGCCGCAGAATCCGCTGCTGTCGCTGCTGGCGGCGGATGCGCCGGCTTACATGGCCAGCGGCAACGACTGCGACTGTGAAGACATCCGATACGTGCCCGACTACCGCAGCGTTTTCGACAAGGCCGCCGGATTTCGCCCACTGGCCACCGCTGGCGAAATCGCGTTCCGAAACGATCACTCCGGTTCGGCTATCGGCCTGGTTTACGCCGCGGAAGCGCTGCGTTTTGCTCCGGACGAAACCAATTCGCGCTCCACGCTGACTTACGAACTTGCCGCGCATGGCGAAGCGGCGTGGGCCAAGGAGGAGGGCGATCGGCTCGTGGCTGCAGACCCTTCGACGCCGGATAACTACGACGCTCGCGGCAAAGCCTATGAAGCTATGCCCGACTACCCGCATGCGCTGGACGACTACAACAAAGCCTTTGCGCTGGATTCGACCAACCCCTGGCCGCTGGTGCAGATCGGTCTTATCGATGTGCATAAAACGCACGACTGGGACCAGGCGTGGGCCAACGCCAATCAATTGATCAAGCTGTTTCCCGACCATCCGGAAGGCTGGATTCTTCGCCTCAGCATTGAAAAGGATCAGCCCCGCGTGGGTTTCCACGACGACGGAATCTTTTTCCTCGCTCACTTCAGCCAGGATCCCAACCAGCAGGCCGCGGTACGGGAAGTCAGGCAGTGGGTTGCCGAAGGCAAATATCGCTAGTCGTGCGGCGTTTCGTCCCCGCTGTGCGAGACGGTATTGGGCGGGCGCCGCTTCGTGGCGAAAATTTCGGCAGCGAACTTATCCCGCGGCCAGGGGTAACGCCATCACCACGCGCAGGCCGCCGTCCTTGCGATTGCGCAGTTCCACGGTGCCGCCGTGATCGAAGACGATCGCGCGCACGGTGGCAAGACCCAGGCCGATGCCGCCGGTGCCGCGGTTGCGCGAGGCTTCCATTCTGAAAAACGGTTCGAACACCTGCCGCTGAAGCGCATCGGGAATGCCCGGGCCGTCGTCGTCGATCTCCAGCACGCATTCCTTGTCGACAGTACGCGGATACATGCGCACGCGCTCGCCGTATTTCAGTCCGTTCTCGACCAGGTTCACCACCGCGCGGCGCAGGGCCACCGGATCGCCCTCCAGCGTGATCGCCGGCCCCGGCTGCACAACCACATCGTGCCCGACGTCGACCAGGTCATCGGCCACGCTCTCCACCAGCAGTCGAAAATCCAGCCGCTGCTTGTGCAGACCCAGCGAGCGATCGTGGATGAAATCCAGCGCCGCCGAGATCATGGTTTTCATTTCCTGGATGTCGGCTTCGACCTTTTCGCCCAATGGGCTCGGCAGGCCGTCGAGCCGAAAAGACAGCCGAGCCAGCGGTGTACGCAAGTCATGCGCAATGGCGCCGATCATCTGCGTGCGTTCCTGCATCATGCGATTGATGCGCGCCTGCATCGCATTGAACGAGTCGACCGCGCGCAGCATTTCGCGCGGGCCGTTTCGGGGCACCGGCGGTGCACTGGTATCGTTGCCGAGCCGCTCTGCAGCATCGGCGAACTGCCGGATGGGCGCGGCCAGCGTACGCGCAAACAGCCACGCAATCGGCAACAGCACCAGCAGCCCGAGTCCGAACAGCCAGAGCAGCTCCTGTTGAAAGACGCTGGGAAAGGTCTCTGCTGCCCTGGATGCAATACGCCAAAGATTGTCCGGTTGGCGCACCCCAATGACAAAGCCGCCGTCAATCAGGGCGTCCGGCGGCCCGTTGCCCATCTTCGTATCCGTCGTCGTGTCGACGACATAAACGCGCAACACGTCGCTGGACACATTCATGATCGAAGACAGCTGTTTCGTGATGCGCGACGACGCCTTGGCGGCATAGCCGCGCAGCGCTTTAGGTGCCTGCGCTGACACGCTGACATCCACGTCCGCAGGAGGTGGCGCAAAACGCCGCATGTCCGGCGCGGGCGGCATGCCGGGTGCCGGTCCCATGTCGGGCGGCCCGAATGCGCCGTCGGGCGGATGATCCGGATGCAGCGCAGACACCAGATCGATGACACGGACCCCACTGGTTTGCTGCGGCGGTCGCAGTACCAGAACGGCAAAGCCGATGGCCGCCGATATCACCAATGCACAAAGCATCAAAAAAAACGTGCGCGCGAAAATGGAAAGTCGCGGCAGGCGGGTCACAGCCGAAATACCTTGGGAACCAGCATGTAACCCTCGTTACGAATGGTGCGAATCAGTTCGACCTGAGCGCGGTCGTTTAGTTTTCGGCGCAGGCGACTGATCTGCGTATCGATGGCGCGATCGAACACTTCTGCGCGACGTCCGTGCGCCAGATCGAGCAGCTGGTCGCGGCTGAGAATGCGCTGCGGGTGCTCGACAAAACTGCGCAAAAGGGCGAACTCGCCGTCGGAAAGATTGATGAAGATGCCGGTGGGGTCACGCAGGTCGCGTCGCATCACATCCAGGCGCCAGCCGTCGAACTGGTAGGGACGGGCATCTTCCGTGATCACGGGCTCGCTGCTGTTGGTTCGCCGCAATACGGCGCGCACGCGCGCAAGCAGTTCGCGGGGATTGCACGGTTTGGCCAGGTAATCGTCAGCACCCATTTCCAGGCCGATGATGCGATCGGTATCGCCGCTGAGTGCGCTGAGCATGATCACCGGCGGCCCTTGTTCATGCGCGAGGCGACGCGCGGCGGTCAGGCCATCCTCGCCCGGCATCATCACGTCCAGCACCACCAGATCCGGGCGCTCGCGCGCGATGGCCAGGTACATCTTTGCCGTGTTTTCGACACCTTCCGCGCGATAGCCGTGTTCGCGCAGAAACCCGGTCATCAGGCTGCACAGTTCGGGATCGTCGTCGACGACAAGTATCAGGGAAGGTTGGTCCATTACGAGGAGTTCGGAGTGTCGGCGCGGGTTGATTGTTGAATACCAGATCAGTTTACGGGGCGTATGTCGGCGCGGCAAAACGCTGACACAAACCTGACACACGCAGACAACCGGGTGGCAATTGCAGCGGGTAATTTCGTGCCTGTGGCGTCGGCCTGCGACCGTTGCGACATCGTGTCCGTGCCGGTGTGAGCGAGGGCTGCGGGCGTCGCAGCCTTCGACTTTGCAAGGCATGGGGCCCGCCACAACGCTGCACCCTTCCCAAACCTGTACGGCCAGGGTGTCCGGCTTGGTTCCATCAGTCCATCAACCGCCATTAGGATTTTTATGAAGACACCATCGTTTCTACCTTCGCTGATGTTCGTCGTCATTTTTGGCCTGGCCGCCGCCGTCTGCGCCCAGAGCCCTCCGCCGCAAGGCGCGTGCGGTTGTGGCCCCGGCGGTCCCGGTGGCCCCGGCCACAACCCGAAGATCGATGCGGCGCTCAAGGCGTGCGAGAGCTCGCTCGGCGGTTCGCCGGGTCATCCGGTCGCCCATGAATTGATGGACAAGTGCATGGACGCCAAGGGCTTCAAACGTCCTCCGGGTCCACCGCCGGGCGCCAGTAACCCGCCGCCACCGCCGCCGCCGCCGTCAGGCTCATGAGCGTTGCGATGAGCGGGGTGTACGTCACTGAAAACGCAAAGGCGAATGCCAACCGGCGTGCAGCCGAATACTTCTGGACGCAGCTGCGGCTGAAGCGACCCGTAGAAGGCAGCGTCAGCACGCTGCTCGACGGCTATGCCGGCGAGCGGCTGCGCATGGCCAGCTTCAGGCACGCGCCGCACGTGCTTACCAGCGACAGCATCGCGCTTCCGCATCGTCGGGCGGTTTTGCTCAGCCTGCAGCTGGAAGGCGAGTCATCCGTCGAGCAACACGGCCACACCTGGACGGTTGCCGCCGGCGATTTCTGTCTGCTCGATCTGTCACGCTCGTTCCGACTGGAGACCGGGCAGTCGACCGTACAGAGCATCTATTTGCCGATGGCGGTATTGCGCGATGCGGTGCCGCAGATCGAGCGTGCGCCCGCCAGTGTGCTGCATGGTAAAGACAGCGCGGTCGGGTATTTGCGCGCACTGTACGAACAGATTTTTGCGCGCACGGCGCAGTTGACCGAGTCGGTGGCCGGCTGTCTGTTTGATGCGATCCCGCACATGCTGGCTGCGGCGCTGCAGAACAGGCAGTCGTCGGAAGCGGCCTCTTCGTCGCAGTTGCGCAGGTATTACAAGCAGCTGGTGCGCCGCTTTGCACGGGATAACCTGGGTGACCCCGCGCTGTGTGCGGAGAAAATCAGCAAGGGCGTCGGCCTTTCCACCAGTTATCTGTTCGAGCTGTTTGCCGACGAGCAGGTCACCCTGATGCGCTGGGTGCGAAGCGAACGGCTGTTGCGCTGTATTCGTGAGTTTGAAGACCCGGCGGCGCGTAGCAGGGGCATAGCGCAAATAGCTTATAGCTGGGGCTTTAGCGACATGACTCATTTCAGTCGTTGCTTTCGTCGGGCCTTTGGCGTGTCGCCCCGCGAATATCGCCAGCAAGCGTTTTTTACTTCTTCGAAAAATTAATTGATGGACGTCTAGACGTCCGATGAATAGTCAAGTCACGACCTATTTTTTGTCATGCTGTCACGCATATTTAACGTTAAATTGAAATTGCGCCGATACAGCTAGCCATCCGGAGACGGTGTCAACTCTCCCTTGGTAGATCGTCGTTGGGACACTCTTTTTTTATCTTCCCCTCACTGCCTACCAGGCAGTTCGCAGGAGCGCCGCATCGTGTGTGCGCGGTTCTGACGTGCTGCCATTCAATTAATCGAGGAGTTCTTCGCCGTGCGTATAAATAGATTGCAAACGATGCATCTCAGCCGACTCAGCCTTGCGCTGGCACTGGCTGCCGGCAGCACCAGCGCGCTGGCGCAGTCGACCACGGGCAGCATCTTTGGTCAGGTGCCGGCCGCGCAGGGTGAGTCTGTGCAGGTAAAAAGCACGACGGGTATCAGTCGCGAAGTACCGGTCGATGCCAACGGCCGCTACACCATCAGCTCGCTGCCGCTGGGCACCTACACGGTGTCGCTGATCAAGGACGGCAGCGCCATCGACTCGCGCGACGACGTGGACCTTCGCGTAGGTTCGGGTACGGAAGTCTCGTTTGCGGAAGTCGCTGCCAAGAGCCTCGGCACGGTAAGCGTGTCGGCCAATGCGCTGCCGCCGATCGACGTCACCGGCGTGGACTCACGCACCGTGATCACCGCAAAGGATCTCGCCCGGCTGCCGCTGGCGCGCAGCGCGGAGGCTATCGCCTTGCTCGCGCCTGGCGTGGTTCCCGGTTACAGCGGCTTCACCAGCGGTACCACGGGTGGCTCGCTGGTTTCTTTCAGCGGATCGTCGGTGACCGAGAACGCCTACTACCTCAACGGTTTCAACACCACCGATCCGCTCAGCGGTTTTGGCGGCATCAGCCTGCCGTACGGTGCCATCGATCAGGAAGAAATTCTCAGCGGCGGCTACGGCGCGGCGTTCGGTCGTTCCGACGGCGGCGTAATCAGCCAGAGCGGCAAGCGCGGCACCAACGACTGGCACTTCGGCATGCAGACGCAGTGGACGCCGGCATTTGCCGATGAAACCACGCCGAATACCTACTATGTGACCGGCGCAAAGGACGGCGACATCTATCGCCGCAACTCCGATACCAAGTCGTGGCTCGCTACCGAAAGTGCCTACATCGGTGGTCCGCTGATCAAGGACAAGCTGTTTTTCTTCGCCGCCGTGGAAGGTCAGAAACAATCCGGTAACAGCGTCGGCAGCACGACCGCTTCGTACAACACGAATTACGAGTACCACAACCCGAAGTGGTACTCGAAGATCGACTGGAACATCAATTCCAGCAACATCCTCGAGTTGACGGCGGCGTCGACCACTCATTCCTACCAGGGCAACGAGTACGACTACGACTACACCACCGGCAAGACCGGTGCGTATAACAGCGCGGACACCTCGATCAAGAACAGTGCCCAGGTTTATATCGCCAAGTACACCAGCTATATCACCGACGATCTGACGCTTACCGCGCTCTACGGCAAGCAGAAGATGACCTATTTCAACCAGACGCCCGGATCGTCCAGCGATCAGACCTACATCGGCAGTTCGGAAGACGAAAACCCGGATATCACCGGCGGCACGGCGATCACCAATGCCCAGACCGTATCGTCCGAGGATGATCCCAGCCACACGGCAACCACCAACAACCTGCGTCTGGATCTGGCCTACAAGCTCGGCAATCACACCATCACGGCCGGTATCGACAACCTCAACTCGCACGACGTCGACGACGGCACCACCTCGACCGAATGGATCTACAACTACGGTGATCCGAACACCGCCATCAGCGGCACTCCCTACGTCGCTGCACCGGCGACTGGCGCCGGCGGCGAGAACGGCTACTACGTCTCCAAGTACATCTACAACACGTCGGCCTCGGTGCGCGTCAAGCAGCGCGCGCAATACGTCGAAGACAGCTGGCAGGTCGACGATCGCTGGCTGCTCAAGCTCGGCGTACGCAACGATCAGTTCACCAACTACAACCCGAACGGCGCCGCGTTTCTGCGCGTGACCAAGCCGCAGTGGGCACCGCGCCTGGGCTTCAGCTGGGATGTCAACGGCGATTCCTCGCTGAAAATCTATGGCAACGCCGGTCGCTATTACCTCGCCATGCCGGCCTCGGTCGCGTTGCGCGCGGCGGCGGGGTCGCTGTACACCAACGAGTACTACACCTACACCGGTATCGACGCCAACGGCAACCCGACCGGCCTCACGCAGCTGGCTTCGGCCACGGGCGGCGCGGTATCGGCCAACAACGAGTACGGCCAGTCGCCGGACCCCAAGACGGTGGCCTCGACCAATATCAAATCCGAGTATCAGGACGAATTTCTGCTGGGCTTCGCGCAGCAGATCAACCCGAGCTACCTGTGGGGCATGAAGGCTCAGGTACGCAAGCTGCGCAACATCCTGGACGATATCTGCGATACCGACACGATTCTTTCCAAGGCCGAATCGCTCGGTTACAGCGTCGACACCAGCGCCATGAACGGCTGCTATTTGTCCAACCCGGGCCGCGCCAATACCTACCTGCTGAAAAATACGGCGGGTGGCTACAACAGCGTCACGGTAACGGCCGCGGAGTTCGGCGATCCGCAGGCCAAGCGCAGCTACTACGGCCTGGAAACCTTTCTTGAGCATCCGTTCGATGGCAAGTGGCAGGGCAAGATCGATTACGTCTTTTCGCGCAGCTACGGCGATACCGAAGGCCAGGTGCGTTCGGACATCGGTCAGACCGACGTGTCGGCCACGGTCGACTGGGATTTCGGCAAGCTGATGGAGAACTCCAACGGCCTGCTGGCCAACGATCGCAAGCATCAGCTGAAGCTCTACGGCTCGTACCAGATTGCGCCGGAGTGGATGCTCTCGGGCAACGTCTTTATCGCCTCGGGTACGCCAAAGACCTGCCTGGGTTATTACGGCGCCGATGAAACCAATCCGGTCGGTTACGGCAGCTATTACCACTATTGCGATGGCGTGGCTTCCGCGCCAGGCGCGGCCGGTCGTCAACCGTGGCAGCACATCTATTCGATGACCGCGGAATACCGGCCGATGTGGGCGGGCCAGAAACTGGGCTTCAACATCATGGTCTACAACCTGCTCAACAAGTCGGTGCCCACCGCCACCTATGTTCAGTACGGGGCATCGACCGCACTCAACACCAACTACGACCGGGTTCTGTACTGGAGCACGCCGCGCTACGTGCGCTTTGGTGTGAACTACGACTTCTGACCGCCGCGACTCTGAAACCTTTCGCATACTAATAACCAGCGCCTGAGCTCCGCCCCAAGCTCTGCCCAAAGGCGCAACGATCCCCCGATGGGGGTCACGGCTTCCCCGGCCGTGGCCCCCTTTTTTATGGCGAGGCACGTGCGTCGCGGCTCATTGGGTTTTGCCAACGACGCGACAGCAAGCGCTTAGCCGGTTTTCTAGGCATTGAAAAAAGCGGCGTGCGAGCGGTTTGGTCGGACGCAAAAGGGCAGGCCGATTCACTCCCCGCCACGCTTTCGCGGCTGACCTATACTCCGGTGATTCCTCCGCCTGAGCCTGTGGCCATGAACGCACCGACCCGTATCGACACCACCCGCACCATTCGCGCGCCGCGCGGCACCTCGCTGAGCTGCAAGAGCTGGCTCAGCGAGGCGCCGTTTCGCATGCTGCAAAACAACCTCGATCCCGAGGTGGCGGAGAACCCGGCCGAGCTGGTGGTGTACGGCGGCATCGGGCGGGCGGCGCGCAACTGGGAGTGCTTCGACGCCATCCTCAAGTCGCTGCGCGAGTTGAACGACGACGAGACCCTGCTGGTGCAGTCGGGCAAGCCGGTCGGCGTGTTTCGCACACATAGCGATGCGCCGCGCGTGCTGATCGCCAACTCCAACCTGGTGCCGGCGTGGGCCAACTGGGAGCACTTCAACGAGCTCGATCGCAAAGGCCTGATGATGTACGGCCAGATGACCGCCGGCAGCTGGATCTACATCGGCTCGCAGGGCATCATCCAGGGCACCTACGAAACCTTCGTCGAAATGGGCCGCCAGCATTACGGCGGCAATTTGAAAGGGCGCTGGATACTCACCGCCGGCCTTGGCGGCATGGGCGCGGCGCAGCCGCTGGCCGCGTCACTGGCCGGCGCGTGCAGCCTCAATATCGAATGCCAGCAAAGCCGCATCGATTTTCGCCTCAAGACGCGCTACGTCGACGAGCAGGCCAGTGATCTGGACGACGCGCTGGCGCGCATCAAAAAATACACGGAGGCGGGCGAAGCCAAATCCATCGCGCTGCTCGGCAATGCGGCCGACATCCTGCCCGAGCTGATCAAGCGCGGCGTGCGTCCCGATGCCGTCACCGACCAGACCAGCGCGCACGATCCGGTCAACGGCTACCTGCCGCACGGCTGGACGGTGGAGCAGTGGCTGGAGCGCCGCAAGGCCGACCCCGAAGGCACGCGCGACGCGGCCAAGCAGTCCATGCGTACCCACGTCGAGGCCATGCTCGCCTTTCATGCGCAGGGCATCCCCACCTTCGACTACGGCAACAACATCCGCCAGATGGCCAAGGACGTCGGCTGCGACAACGCCTTCGCCTTCCCCGGTTTCGTGCCCGCCTATGTGCGCCCGCTGTTCTGCCGCGGCATCGGCCCGTTCCGCTGGGTCGCGCTCAGCGGCGACCCGGAAGACATCTACAAGACCGACGCCAAGGTCAAGGAACTCATCCCCGACGACAAGGCCCTGCACAACTGGCTCGACATGGCCAAGGAGCGCATCAGCTTTCAGGGTTTGCCGGCGCGCATCTGTTGGGTCGGTTTGGGATTGCGCGACAAGCTCGGGTTGGCGTTTAACGAGATGGTGCGCAACGGGGAGTTGAAGGCGCCGGTGGTTATTGGGCGCGATCATCTGGACAGCGGGAGCGTTGCTTCACCCAACCGCGAAACTGAGTCGATGAAGGATGGTAGCGACGCCGTCAGCGACTGGCCGTTGCTCAATGCCATGCTCAATGTTGCCGGTGGGGCGACGTGGGTGTCGTTGCATCATGGCGGTGGGGTGGGGATGGGGTATTCGCAGCACAGTGGCATCGTCATCGTTTGCGACGGCACGGAAGAGGCGGACAAGCGCATTGCGCGCGTGCTGTGGAACGATCCGGGGACTGGCGTGATGCGGCATGCGGATGCGGGGTATGAGGATGCGATTGCGTGCGCGAAGGAGCAGGGGTTGAAGTTGCCGATGGTGCTATGACCGCACAGACTAAAAATCTGAAAGATCTAGCGGAGACTCTTGATAAGCTTCAACTAGCTATGAATCAGAAGCTTCGTGTGCCGCCAGGTTCTGTCAAAACCTGTGTAATGCTGGCCATGAGCTTTTACGAAAACATGCGAGCATTCATCGATCTGATACCGCAGGGCTACGGTTATGCAGGATGCTCTAACGCTAGATCTGCGTTGGAAGCGATGATCGATTTCAAAGCTTTAAAAAATGACCCAGTTCATCTAAAAGTAATGGGTCAGCAGTTTCTTCATCAAAAAAAACATGTGATCACATCTGCCTCAAGGGCGGCCCGACACCATAGCATTCAAGATGCCGATCGTTTTGACTGGGCGGAGCGAGAGGTGACGGATACGTCGAAAAAGATATCTAGTCTAGAAAAAATAAGTAAAAAACGCAGAGAACAACTTATTCTGGAGCATGTTGATCCGTCCGGTATTGTGGTGAGTCTATACGCAATGCTATGCGATCTTAGTCATAACAGTCTAAGTGCGTTGGGAATTAGGCATTTGCGGATATTGCCGGACGGATCTGAAGATTTAGTTGTTCAAAATGAACTTGACCAAAAAATTATAGAAGCATTATGCGTATTAATGGCGGCATTTTCTGATCAGCTGAGCGAATTTTTTGATGAACTGAAGTATGAAATGAACTAATTGGTCACAGCCCTTTAGTGCGGTAACGGGCGCAGCTCTGCTCCGCATGTTTCCGAGTCGCTGATAGTTGGGAAGCGGGCTTGGTGTATTTCTCAACACGTCACACTGGATCAATCATGCCGCTTACTCTAATTACACGGGGTTCCAAGCACGGACGCTGCAATATATGCGGCACAGTTGGTCCGTTGACTGAAGATCACACGCCACCCAAAGGATGCGTGCATCCGACAGCCATGATGCTCGAGCACGCTGCCGATCGTCTCGAGACGCGGAAGGGAATAAAAGCCAAGGCAAATGACGGAGTCAAATATCGCACTCTATGCTCTCGGTGTAATAACGCAATTTTGGGCGGTCGCTACGACCCGGCCCTGATCGATTTCGTAAACCGTATCAGCGGGTTGCTGGAATCTCCCATCCTATTGCCCGCCACTGTAGCGATTCCAGCGAAACCACACTTAGTCGCGCGCGCGGTTTGGGGGCATATGGCGGCTGTCGGCGTAGACAGATACCCAAAGGGACCGGACACCGAAATCTTAAAGCAATTTTTCCTAGATGAGTCGCTGCCGCTTCCGCATCACTTAAACTTTTACTACTGGCTATACCCATATAGAAGGCAGGCGCTAATCAAAGACGCTGGCGTTCTCGATATGCGCGGGGGGAACGCCGTTTTTTGGATGATGAAATTTTATCCGATAGCTTTTGCAATTTGGAGAACGGAAAACGGTTACAGATCAAATTATCGGGATCTGGCCCAATATCGGTCAGGCCGTCCAAACGATGTTCAAGACGTAATGCTCGATATGCATTCGATTCCTCACGAACTGATACTTGAGGCGCCAACCGAGACGCAAGGTATCATGTATGGGAAAGAAGCTATCGTGGCAAACGGGCGTCCGCCAGTGGGTCGCGTTCTGAAGAACTAAGTGGGTCAATTTTTGCGAAAAATGGGTCAGAGTGCACTTTTTTCAGTCGGTCAGGGCATTGCGGGGCAGCCCGATTCTGATTGGTTCCGCCGGGCTCTCCGGCTGGGCATCGTTAGCGGAACGAAAGCGGTCTGGTTCGAGTACATGTTGGCGTTGTAGGTGTAGCTGGATCGCTTGGATTTTTGCTTTGGAAAGCGTAGCAATGCTGATGGCGTAAAAACTGGCGCAGCGCCGCTCCCGCATGATTACAAGGCGCAAATAAGGGGTCAGGTTCATTTATTTCGGCCAGCTAAATGAACCTCACCCCTTTGTTGCCTCGGTCGGAGGGGCCATTCAATGCCAGGGAGCTTTCTTATGATTGACCATTTGACTGTCCTGAAATTGTCCGGGGTGTTTGAACGAAATTCCGGTGGCTATGGTTTGGTTCGGTCGAATAGAAAAACGCGCTCGGTAAAGGCTGTATTCAAACTGTTGCAGGTGCTGATGATCGCCTTACCCGTGGCCGCTACGGGTGCAACTTTCAAGAAGATGATGGATTCTTACGATCCCATTTGCAGTGTTTTTCTGTCCAATCTAAAGGCCGCACATGTGGAGCAGATGACGGACGATCAGCTCTGTAATCTGCAGATGAAAACCATCATGCCGGGCTTTACCTTTCCGACTTGGCAAACGGTCGCAGGAGCCGATCCCACAGCGACGCTGCGGCAGCTGCTAAAGGCTGATGTGTTGCCAAAAACGGATATCCCCTGGTCAAAAAACTGGCCTGAAATTATTGATTACGCAAACGAAATAAACAGCAGACACCAGCTTTACGTCGAGCAAACGCAGCTGTCGCAGCTGGGTAAGACAGTCTACGTGCAACAGGTGGCCGTGAAAGGATGTTTTTTCAAAATGCATCAATCTAGCGCGGATACACAAATGAAGCTGGGTCCAGATACCTACCGCATTCCTGAGTTTTCTTTTGCCATGGAATCCGACCACCGGAAAATGCTCCCATTTACACAAGATCCGGGTGGACTATCCGGCGAACTGGCGAATTTCAATAAGGGCAAGTATCAGATCGTCGGTTTGAATCTATCAAAATCATGGACGATTCAGGCCGACAAACGGGGCTTTGCAAGCGCGAATCTTGCGGGATACGAATTGGTAAACCCGGATCCACAATCCACCAATTTTCTCGACGGGCAGGCAGATCATAAACCGTACGTCTATATCTTTCCAATATGCCAGTTCAACATATGGTTAAATGCCAAGGAGATTCGCAAATAAGGGGTCAGGTTAGTTTAATTCAGCCCGCTAAATGAACTTGACCCCTTCTTCATCTGATCAAGGATCACATGGTGAAGTCATGAAAGAACTGAGTAAAGACATTCTCGCTCGTGATGCCAAGCGGGACATCGGCGCCGACGTGCTTGAAGCCATTCGTGAGATTAAAGCTGGCGGCGGACGCAAGTTCACCGTACACGTTAGCAAGGCCACCGAAGCTCGTCTTAAGCTCGGTCAGTCGCAAGCTGATTTTAAATAAGGGGTCAGGTTCATTTAATTCGGCCCGCTAAATGAACCTGACCCCTTTGTTGAAGTAGGTCAGAGCCGCTTACTCTCACCCCCGGTTTCCGGTTTTCAATACGTACGCCTGGCGCAGTTGATAGATGTGGCGGTAGATGCTTCAAGTGTGGATTGCCACAAAGTATATAAAGGCAATATTTGAGAACAACGCGCAACGGCTCTTGGAAGGGGTGACGTTATGACAAGCTCATTGCTGATAAAAATTTCAGTCGGATTAGCTATTTTCTTGGTGGTTAGTATTTATCAAATAGAGAAAATCAAGGAGTTCACGCCAAGTCTATTGAATTTCAGTCAAACGACAGATATTTCCGGGTCTTCTTCATATCTTACTAGCGGTCGTTTTGGTGCAAGCTTAATCGATGGAAAAGTATTTTTCTGCAGTGCAGAATATTCGGGCGGTAATGGGCCGTGCCGTGCGGTTGCTAAGCTCCCAGAGGGCAGCAAGATTACGGTGGCGGCAGCAACGCTTGAGACAAGCCGCGGTCCTATTCTATATGCCATTAATGTCAAATCTAATGCACAAGAAATCTACAAGATAAGTCCCGAAAAGGCTCTCCGGGATTGGTGGATTGGGAGCTTCCTTGGATTGTCAATTAGGTCCGTACTTTCAGTGTCAATGTACTTCGTGATCTTAATCATGGCCACTAAAACCTCGAGGTGACGCAAAAAAAAGAAAGCTAAATGAAAAACAGGGGGCAGAATGCACTTCTTCAGTTGGTCGAGCTTTGCGGGGCCGCCCGATCTTGAGTGGTACGGCCGAGCGCGCCAGCTGGGCGTGATGGCGGAACGAAAAGCGATCTGTTCCAAGCGCATGTTGGCATTGCAGGTGAAGCTAGCTAACTGGGTCAGAGCCCCTTACTTGAGAGCCCCTTACGCGACTTTTCGAAGAAATTTCCGATGCGCGAAAGCGGGCTCTGATTCCGTTGATTCTGGCTCATTGATGTTGTTCGACTGGAGTTTGGCAAATGCAGGGATACAAGGCATGTGTAGCGCGTGGTGTTTGTGCAGCGACGATAGCGATCCTCGCGGCCTGTTCGAACAGGCCGCCGCCGAATCAGGCTCGCGTAGATCCGAATCAATCCGCGACCCAGGATTCGGCGATTGACAGGCAGATACCTGAGGTGTGCTTAAAAGTTGTTGAAACTGAATTGGCGTGTCTTGAAAACAAGCAAGCGGTCGATCGCGTTGGTGGTAATACCGCCAATCTCCTTTCCGACCGTGCCCAAATCACGCAAGCGGAGCAGGAGCGCACCGTGACACTCCACAACGCGATTCTTCTGCGAGGGCCTTCCGCGACAGCGGTCGAATGCAAACGCCGGGCATCGTCAGAAATCACGGACCTCACCGGAACCCAGGTTCGCCAGATTCGCGCTGCAGGTGGTGACGCCGCGCCTTGCGAGCGTGCTGTGGATATGCTTCGTGACAACGTGTTTCCCACTGTACGTCGGGCCGAGCCGGCGCCTATCGCTGCGGTGTCCGATAGGCTATCCCCAGCAGAATGCGACCGACTCGTGAGACGTTCGCTTTTTAATATGACGTTTCCGCCAAACAACCCGATGGAAGCGAATTTCGTGGCGACTTGCGTGGCTGGACGGGACCACTACACGCGGAGTCTTTTCAACTGCGTATTCGCCTCGAAATACAGCGACGCAATGGACTGTGCGTATCTCGCCAGGGGAATTGATAGGTCAAAGAACTCTCCCGAACTGGCCGCCCGCCAGATTGGCGACGACGGTTCGTTCCAATCTTCAGTTTCAATGATGGTCGCAGCCGTCTATAAAGACAAAGACCCGCATACGGTGATCGATCAAATAACGCGCGATCAGTACCTGTCCAAGCGCGACAACATTTTGAAAAGTCTTGGCGAGTCGCCGCCGTCTGACCGTCATCAGCCGTTCCACTCGTCCAACTCAATCGCCGTTGCGAACGGACTAAGCTACTGGATCGTTCGCGAAGACTTTATTGATCTGCAACTGGTCAAGGTTGTTTTCGAAGATTCCAAAGGCTCAGACTCCGTGATCTGTGCACGCTACGGATCTACCGAAAAAATTGCCGTCAACACCGGGTTCTGTGCCGCCCTTGTTAAGAAATATTTCCACACTGAGCTTGCTGATAAGTAGCTCGGGAAAAGGCAACTAAGTGGGCCAGAGCCCCCTTACTCGATTTCCAAAAGACGCGGTCAGGTTGAGATGGCTCGTTTACGAACCAAGCAACAATCAATTAGGGGTTGGCAATGCGAAAATTCGGAACAATGGCGTTTCTGGCCGTCGCTGCATTCGCTCAGTCGGGCTGTCACGCTAACCAAAACGTTGTGGCGTTTGATGTAGGCGGATGCGATGCATGGACTGAATCGGAGCAGGTTAGGGTGGTTGGCATTTACTGGGTTCAAGGATATGTCTCAGGGCACGACTTCACGGCTGACCCAAATCGTCAATCGGTTCGCATGGTGACGCCCGACGCGGTGCGCGCCAGCATTGGAAAATACTGCGCAGCTAATCCCAATAAAAATATGTTGCATGCTGCGCAGAACTTCGTCCAAGAGCTATCCACAAAATAGTGCATTAAGGGCCAGTTTAACGTGACCCTATGACTCTCCCCTCCTGTCTGAGATCACGCATGCTGTCGAAGCCGCTTTGCCTGGCGCTGCTGGTTCTTTCGTTCTCCGCGAGTGCGGTCGTCATTCGCGACGATGTCGATGACGCGAAGTATCGGGTGCCGGATGCCGAACTGCCTGCACTCGCCGATCTACCGATGGAGGGCCAGGGCGTATTGATTGATCCGCGTTGGGTAGTCACTGCCGCCCATGCGGTGACATGGCAATCCGGCGGCGTCGACGAGGTGACCATCAATCATGTCCCTCGGCACGTTGAACGTGTTGTGCTTTATCCGGGGTATCAGAAGCTTCCTCAACTGCTTATCGACAAGGCGCTAAAAACCAATGACGCGACGCAGATCATCGCGTTTCTCGCGGCATCGAACGACGTCGCTTTGTTGAAATTGAGCGAGCCGGTCACCGATGTTGCGCCGATTGCCATCTATAAAAGTAACGACGAACTGGGAAAGAACATCAAGATCGTGGGCAAGGGCGCGACCGGCACGGGATTGCGGGGGCAGGATGCCAACGGCGCCCACCGCACGGTTCTCCGTCGCGCATTCAACACCATCAACGGCGTTCAAGACCGATGGCTTAGCTACACCTTCCACAAGCCACCGTCCGCGTTGCCCCTAGAAGGCATATCGGGCGATGGCGACAGCGGCGGCCCCGTACTCATCCAGGTCAAAAGCCAATGGCAAGTGGCCGGACTGGTTTCCTGGAAGCGCGGGAAAGACAACGCCATTCTTCTCCATCCAGGCTTCTACGGCCAAACTAACAACAACGTCCGCCTGAGCCACTACGCGAACTGGATTGATAGCATCATTCTTGCCGACAGGTAAAGCTAAGTGGGTCAGAGCAACTTACTCGACTTCTGCAAGAATCTTCTTCGACGCGCGAACGGGCATACAAATTTCGCTCGAATTGCCTCTGACACCCTTCCTGCTCTGTATCGGAAGCGGACCTGCACGAGCAGTCGGCAATGACAGAATGTATCGCCTACTGGGACGCAAGACTCGACTCAAGCAGTTGCACAGACCGTTTTGGATTGATCAAGTGCAGGCGACCGGCATCGGTGGTATCCGCGCCTTTGCGAATCAGTTCTATCAAACGGGGCGGGGTGAGCGCAGGGTCGATCGCCAACAATTTGGCGGCGAGGTTGGTGACCTGCGGTGCCGCCATGGACGTGCCGGACATTCTTACCGTGGCGCCGCCGGGTACCTTACTCTCCACCGCCTGACCATAGGCGTCCACGGCGACGTTATCGCCATAGCTTGTAAATGGCGTCTCGTCGCCGGCCTGATCCACGGCACCGGTAACGATCAAATTAGGGAGTTTGAACGAGGAAGGGATGACTTCCTGAAAAGCGTTGTCCGCGTTGCTGTTGCCGGCAATCGTCACAAACAGGATTTCCGGCGCGCTTTTAAGTGCGTTGAAGAGCGCCTTGCTCTCCATGTCGAAATAATGCCGCGCCAGCTTTTTTCGTTCCGCGGCATCTTTGCCGATACCGTTGGCCGTCAACGCATCCTCATAGTTCGCAGGCGTGTCCCACCAGCTCATGTTGACGACGCGAATCTTGTGCTGCCGGAACCACGCCACGCTCTGAACATCGGCTTGTGCGAGATCACGAAGCATGGCGTCAGTAGGCGGTAGCGGTGGATCGCCATTGTCGTAGGTAGTGCGCGCGTAGGCCAGGCGGATGACGGGATTGCCTTGCGCGGCGATGCCGGTCACGTGCGTACCGTGCATATATCCCATGACCGCTTTCTGCTCATCGTAAAGAAGATGCACCTGCTGCGGGGTCATCGCTGCGATCTTGCTTTTGAAAGCTTTGGCCGCATCGCTGTCCGTGCCTGTCGACATGTCGTCGACACCGTCGGCGTTCTTGACGAGATCGGGGTAGTCAGCTTTTTCCTGGGCGGTCAGCGGCATCAACTCGCCGTGGGCTGGATGGTTGCGCACATCGAAAGCGATGCCGTGTGGGTCGTCGTTGTCCGGGGTTTGCCGGGTATAAAGACGGTCTGCGAAGAGTTTGCTGTCGAAACCCGAATCCCAGATGCCGACGTTGACCGGCGTGAGTTTGTCGGTGGCGGGAAGTACAGCATCACGCGCGGGCCAGATGCTGGGCTTGGCCACGTCGTGCTGTTTGATATAGCTCGATAACGCCGCCAGCGTCGGCTGTTTGCAAGGCAGCCATACCGCCAGGTTTTCGCGCACGCCAATGACGTATTCCGCGCCGATCAGGTTGAGTGCATGCGTCTGGGTAACCGATGCCTGAAACTGTGCGCTGGCGAGTCCGCCACTGACCGATCGACTGGCTATCTCAATCGAGCTTTTCAGGCTTTTGACATTGCTGCGCACCGCCTGCCACGGCAAGGCATTGACCTCTGCAGCATAAGCTGAGGCGTAACCGTCAGGGCATCCCGATCCCGGATTTCTCGTAGCCAATCGCGCTTTAAGAAAAGCCTCTTCCTCTAGATCGGTCGTCAGCTGTGACGCACCCTTTTCTTGCAGCGAACGTATCCGTGGAATGCTGTCCAGCGCCGCTTTGTCCGAAGCGCCCGACAGCACCTGTAACTGAAGTTTTGCCTGCAGCAAGTTGATCAGCGTGGCATGGTCGGAGATATCGTCATCGCGCAAGATGCGGTCGATATCCGATTCAACCGGCGCTGCAAACGTGCTGAAGGTTTGAGAGTCAGCATCCAGCAACTCTTGCACCGTTCCTTGCAAGGGGTAGGTGGTATGCGGAAGGTCGGCTTCGGTTTTAATGACATGGCGGTCCGCAGCTGTCGCCAGCGGGCAGGCGATCGTCAAAGCCCAAATAATCGAAGATAGAGCGCGGCCAGCCGTTGGCATACGACGAGTGCAATAAGTCATGACGTCCCCCGCGCCCAAACGTCCGGCGCAATGCATAGTTTATTGATTGGCACCCCGAGCATCTCCACGAGATACTAAATCCGAGGAAGCGTAAAAGACAGTGGCAAAAAAGGGGTCGAAATGCACTTTTCAGTCGGCCGACGTTTTGCGAGGGCGCCCGATCTTGATTTGTCCAGCCGGACGCGCGAGCTGGGCTCCGATGTCCGAACGAAAGCGGTCTGTTCCAAGCGCATGTTGGCGTTACAGGCGCAACCGAATGGCCTGGATATCGGTATCGTTGAGAAAGCAGGGTAAACGGTTGTTGCCGCGCTGGACGACGCGGAAAACGCGGTCGGGTTCACTTGCAGTCGTTTGAATTATTGCGGGATGGTCGATGTGTGGGCGGACGCTGGCTGGCGCACCGTTTGTATTCCCGTTTTTGTGCGCTTACATGGAGGCTGCGTGGTGTTGAAGCGTCTGTTTTGTTGGATCGTGTGCTTTAGCGTGGCTCGACTGTGCCCGGCAGAAGATTTCCGTCCGTTCGACGGACCGCGGCCAGTTCTCGTCGCTATTGAAACGGATCCTTGGGCGATGGTGCCGGGTTCCGACTCACCTAGGGTCGCGATCTATGAGAATGGCGATGTGATTTTTGTGCAAGGAAGCGGAGTCAGCCAGGGCTACTACTTCACTCGGCTAACCCCAAACGAGCTCAATGGGCTCTTGCAACAAGCCAGGAGCGCTCTGGTCGGCCAAGGACTGAAGCATCGCTACGACATGGGCGGCGCGACGGACATGCCTATGGCCAAGTTTTATTTCCATGACGCCGGTATTTCAATGGCCACCGAGGTCTACGGTCTGGATTGCTCTCCACCCAACCGATTCCAGCGAAAATCGGGTCCGGGAAGGCCACCACAGTGTTTGCTGGATTTGAATAAATCGCTTTGCGGTCTGGATTTCACCAACAGCAAAAAGTGGGTGCCACGATACGTCGAAGTGATGATGTGGGATTACGCCTATGCGCCAGGCCGCTCTGTTCCTTGGCCAAAGGATTGGCCGGGGCTGAATTCGCCAAGAACGATCAAAAGAGGCGATGCTTATTCGATCTTTCTGGACGGAACGATGCTTCCGAAATTGCAGACTTTTTTGTCCAACATCAAGCCGAAGAGTGCGACCGTCATCGACGGGAAAAAGATGGCTGTTTCCTATCGGTTTCCCTTTCCGAGCGAGCCTGTTTGGCGCAAAGCATTTCAGTCAATCGAATAAAAAAAGTATCAGGGTGAGGTGTCCCAGTTTCACGCGCTTGGTCGGCTTGACCGGCCTGAAGCGTTGTTTGGATTAGCGGCCGACGCCACCTGGGCTAACCTCGCGCCCACCAGCGTGAAGAATCGCGTTACCGAAAATCGGCGTCGGAGCAGCAAAATCATCCCCGGCACCCCTTTCATTTTTCGCCTACGCAAGCGCTAAACTCTTACGCGGAAGGGGAGGTCCCAGCGGGTTTTGCCATGCGGTGTTGCTGCCACAGGGAAAGTCGCGGGTGCAAACATGGATACCTTGCAGGGTGGGTGGTCGCACGAGCGAAGCCATGAGCCTGATTACCGAACTCAGACGCCGCAAGGTAACGCGTGTGGCCGTGCTCTATGTTGGCGCGACTTGGGCCCTTTCGCAGGGCATCTCCCAGTTGACGCCAGCGCTCGGTCTTCCTGACGGAGCCACACGCGCGTTCCTGATCGTGGCAGCGGCAGGCTTTGTCGTGGTGGTCGCGCTGCTCTGGCTTTTCGAGATTACGCCCCACGGCATCCGGTTTGATTCCGGGGCGCCAACGCCGGCACCGGACGCGATACAGACAGAGTCGACAGACGCGGCGACGAAGATCGAGCCCGCGCCGGAAATCCCGCGCAAGTCCATCGCGGTGCTCCCGTTCGCCGACCTGTCGCCCGAACGCAATCAGGAATATTTCTCCGACGGCGTCACCGAGGAGATTCTCAATGCCCTGGTCAAGCTCAGTGGCCTCAAGGTCGCGGGGCGCACCTCGTCGTTTTCGTTCAAGGGCCGGAACGAGGATCTGCGCAGCGTCGGCAGGGCATTGGCGGTGGCGCACGTGCTGGAAGGCTCGGTGCGCAAGCACGGCGACCGCATGCGCATCACCGCGCAGTTGATCCAGACCGACAACGGGTATCACCTGTGGTCGGAGACTTTCGACGGCGACGCAACCGATGTGTTCGACCTGCAGGAGCGCATCGCGCGCGCGGTCGCGCGCCAGTTCGACGTGATCCTGCACGGCGAGCAGCGGCTGGTTCCGGTCGCAACCACCGATGCGGAAGCCTATCGGCTATATCTGCAGGCCAGCGACATTTTCAACCGGCGCGACATGGTGCATCTGGCGCAGGCGATCGAGCAGTTGCACGAGGCGATTGCCCTCGATCCCCGGTTTGCACGTGCGCACGCGCGCCTGGCCTCGGCGTACGCCATACAGCCGAACTACTCGCCTGAAATTGCGGATACCGCGCTTGCGCATGTCATGGCGGCGGCGGCGCGCGCCAGCGCGCTCGATCCAGGCCTGGGTGAGCCCTATTCGGCGATCGCCCTGGTGAATACGAGTGCCGAGCACCGGTACATCGAAACTCGTCAGGCCATGGAGCAGTCGCTGCGGGTTCAGCCGGAAGACGTCGCGGTACGCTATTGGGCTTCGGCGCCATCGATCGGCCTTGGCTATGTGGACTGGGGATGCATGCATCTGGACCACGCGCTCGTGATCGATCCCTTGTACCCCGCCGCGTTGCTGTGGCGGGGCATCGGCTATCTCATCAAAGGCAACCTTGCGCGCGCCGAAAGCGTGATCCAGAAGGCCGCGGATCTCGGACTGGCGCACGCGGGATTGGGCATGCACGATGTGCTGGCCTCGCAAGGCCGGTTCGATGAAGCCGCTGTGCAATTGGCGCGTGGTCTGGTGATGCTGTCGGAAGGCATGTCCGGCGAACAGCTGAACATTCTCGCGCAGGGTGCCTACGGCGATGCCGCCGCGCGCGCGCTGGCGCTCGAATTGATCGATCGCATCGTCGAGCCGCAACCGCGCTGGTTGCCGGGCGCGATCCCGTACGTCTTGCTGGTGATGGGTGAGACCGCGCGCGCGCTGGAGCTGGGCAGTCGCTTTCGCTCCATCACCGACATCATCTATTTTCCGCGGTTCTGGTTGCCGTCGTTCCGGCCGCTGCGCAATACGCCGGCATTCCGCACGCTCGTGCGCCAGGCAGGATTGACTGCGTTGTGGGACCGTTACGGACCGCCGCATGGCGCGTACCGGGATGCAGCAGGGGAATACATCTGGGACTGAGGAGATGAACATGTCGATGGGCTCTGACCGAACCACCGCCATTGCGTGGCCGACACTGGCGCAGGCCATGCGCGGCCCCCTGTTGCAGCCGGGGCAAGCCGGTTACGACGAACACCGCCGCGTTTGGAACGGTGCGATCGATCGACACCCACTGGCGATTGCGCGCTGCGCGGATGCGGCCGACGTGGCGGCGGCAGTCACGTTCGCTGCGCGCAGGCACATCCCCATGACGGTACGCGGCGGCGGCCACAACGTCGCCGGACTCGCCGTGCGCGACGGCGCCTTGATGATTGACCTGGGCACCATGAACAGCGTCGACGTCGATCCCGTATCGCGCACGGTGCACGTAGGTGGAGGCGCGTTGTGGCAGGAGGTGGATGCGGCGACCCAGCCGCACGGGCTGGCCACGACCGGCGGCTTCGTCTCCACGACCGGTGTGGGTGGTTACACGCTGGGCGGGGGCGTGGGCTGGTTGATGCGCCGCTGCGGTCTGGCAGTGGACAACCTGCTGGAAGCCAAAGTCATCCTCGCCGACGGCAGCCGCGTGGTGGCCAGCGAGCAACACCATGGCGACCTGTTCTGGGCGCTGCGCGGCGGCGCCGCCGGCGGCGGCGTGGTCACGCGGTTTACCTATCGCCTGCACGCGGTTGGCGAGGTCTACGCAGGGATCGCGTTTTATCCCATGGAAGCGGCGGCCGAGGTTTTGCGCGCGTTTCGCGCGTTCACTCCGACGGCGCCCGATGCCCTCACCACCATGCTGGTGTTCACCACGATTCCGCCGCTGCCCTTCGTGCCCGCGGAGGCGCATTTTCGCCGCGCGCTGGCGCTGGCCTGGTGCTGGAGCGGCGAGCCCGGAGAGGGAGCCAAAGTGCTGCAGCCGCTGTTGGAAAGCGGGGCACCCCTGGCTAACCACTCAGGTGTGATGCCGTATGCCAGCTGGCAGCAAACCTTCGATCCGTCGGCGCCGCACGGCGACCACTACTACTGGACGACGTCACAGCTGGACGCGCTCGACGACCCGCTGATCGACGAGCTGGTAGCCATCGCCACTACGCCACCCGATCCGTTCTGCGAGGTCCATGTGCATCACCTGGGCGGCGCAGTGGCGACCGTTTCGCCGTCAACGACCGCGTTCTCGCATCGCGACGCGCCGTTCTTCATCAACGTGATTGGCCACGCCGGCGCGGCGGAGCGCTACGCCTCGGTCCGTGACTGGGCGCGTGAAGCGCGCTCGACGCTGGCGCCGCATGCGCGCGCCGGCATGCAGCCGAATTTCACCGGCGAAGTGTCTGATCTGGATTCACACGCATACGCGGCGGACACGGAAACCCGATTGAAAGCCGTGCGCTCGCACTACGATCCGCAAGGACTTTTCGCCCTCGTGCGCACTCCTTGATTTCGATTGGCAACCGAAACACGGTTCGGAAATACCGGTTAGCCTGCGCGGAAGGCGATTTGTTCGCATACATCAATCAGCAAACAATCGTCTCATTTGTCTGCCAATGCGTCGTTCAAATAAAGCCTTATCAGGCGCTTGAACTCGTCGATCACGAGGTCTCTTTCTTTGCTGGCACTTTGCTTATTGATAGCAAGCAAGCCCTTGATGAGTTCGACAATGACGTTTGCACGTATAAGCGCGCTATTCGCTGCCAGCTTTCCATTCATCATCTGAAGGGCTGATGCGATCGTCTTTCGCAGAGGCTTGCGTGCCGAAGCGGTTCTCGAATAAGCGAGAGGCGCTCCGAGAAGTGCCAGATAGCCCGGTCGCTTGCTTGAAAAGTCCAAGATCGCCTTGACGAATACGCCGGGGAAGGCCGACTTCGTTGGAAGATTGTCTTTGCTTAAAACCTCGGACCAATGGGCATCTGCCTCTTCGGTGTATTGCGCCAGCAGCGCCGTGGCCAGCGTTTGCTTATCTGGAAAATAATCGTAAAGCGTTCCAATCGACGCACCCGCTTGTTCTGCAACAGCCTTCATCGTGAGGGCTTCATAGCCAAGCTCACCCATCAGGTTTGCAGCAACATTCAGGAACTTGGCACGCCGCACATTCGCTCTTTCCTGGAGAGGTTTGCGTCGCTGCGCGCTTTGATGGGCTGGACTCGAAGTCATACCTGAATCATACGCTGTCGCATTAGTTGAGCATATGCTCGACTTTTACGAAATGGCATGGTAATTTCATAGTTGAGCATAAGCTCAACTTTTGGAGTGACACCATGCCGTTCAATCTAGATCCAAAAAAGACAGCGCTCGTTGTGATCGATCTTCAGCACGGCATCGTTGGCTTACCCGTACAACCGCATTCGGCAGAGGCGGTCCTCAATGGCGGCCGACGCATGGCGGAAGCTTTCAGAAAAAGAAGTGCCACCGTCGTCTATGTGCGCGTTGATCTGCGAAACATGCTGCCCTTGATGGTCGATATTTCACATGTCGATCCGAACGCTGAGCCAGCAGCGCCCATTGCGTCTGAGCTGGTGCCCGATGCGGGTTTCCAGCAGGGCGATCTACTGATTACCAAACGTCATTGGGGCGCATTTGGCCACACTGAGCTTGAAGCTATCTTGGCTGGGCTTGGTATCGAAACGATCGTACTGGGTGGGATCGCCACAAATTTTGGCGTGGAGTCGACGGCAAGGCAGGCTGCTTCGCTTGGTTTCCACGTGGTGATTGCCGAGGATGCCTGTTCGTCGATTGACGCGAACGCTCACCAGTTTGCTGTCGAAACCATTCTTCCTCTTATCGGAAGGGTCAAGAACACCGATGAAATCATTCATGCGCTCTCGTGAAGCGGCGTGCTGAGGTGCCCCATGGCAAGCTTAAAGTCTGTCCCCAAAGTTAACGCTGTTCGACCCAATCTCATTCTCGGTATTTGCTGCTTGAGCTTGATGCTCGTGGGCATGGACGTGACAATTGTCAACGTAGCGCTGCCCGCCATTCAGCAAAACCTCGGGGCGACGCTTTCCGATCTTCAGTGGGTGGTGGACGCGTACACCCTCGTAGTCGCTAGCTTGCTTATGTTTACGGGTTCCATGTCGGATCGATTTGGAAGGCGACGCACGTTCCAAATCGGTCTTGTCCTATTCACGCTTGGCTCGGTGCTTTGCAGCCTGGCGCCCAACATCGAAACGCTGATCGCCTTTCGCGCCGTGCAAGGCTTGGGCGCATCATGCTCAATCCCGTTGCGCTATCCATTATTGCTAACGTTTTTCAGGATCCCAAAGATCGTGCGCGCGCGATCGGCGTCTGGGGAGCGGTTTTCGGTGTAGCGCTGGCGCTCGGTCCCCTGCTGGGGGGCGCTCTTACACAACTCTATGGATGGCGATACATTTTTCTTATCAATCTTCCCATTGGTATCGCAGCTATCGCGTTGACGGTGCTATTTGTTCCAGAGTCCAAAGCAGCTAAGCCGCGGGCTATCGATATCGTCGGGCAGAGTCTTGTGATTATTATGCTTGGCTGTCTTACTTATGCGGTTATCGAAGGACAACACTTCGGCTGGCACTCCCCATTAACCATCGGCATTTTCACCGTCAGCGCCTTGTCGTTGGCGGCGATTCTTTTTTACGAACCTCGACGAGCAGAACCTCTGCTCGACATACGCTTTTTTCGCAGCATTCCTTTTTTCGGTGCAACGATTATTGCCATCGCAGCGTTCGGCTGCTTTGCAGGCTTTTTGTTTCTCAACGCCCTATATCTGCAACAGGTAAGGCACTTTTCCGCTGTTCAGACCGGTTTTTGCACGCTGCCTTTGGCGCTAATGGCGATGCTTTGCGGACCGCTCTCTGGGCGACTGGTTGGCAGTCATGGCACGCGCCCTTCTCTCGTGGTCGCCGGTGTGGCGATGGCTCTTAGCACGCTAGCTTTAACTCGGCTAAGTGACGGTACTCCAGTTCTTCTGCTTCTTTTTACCTACATCACTTTTGGAATAGGAATCGGGATGGTCAATCCCGCGATTTCCACTGTGGCGGTCGCCGGTATGCCACGTTCGCAAGCTGGTGTCGCAGCAGCGATAGCCTCCACGACACGCCAAGTCGGCGCATCCTTGGGCGTTGCGGTCGCGGGTACCATCGTGGCATCAAGCCGAGCCAGTGGTTTAGATTTCGCGGTTGCTACCCATTCTATTTGGTGGGTCATGGTGTTTTGTGGGAGCGCCATAGCCTTGCTGGGTATAGCCACCAATACCAAATGGGCGCTTAGAACCAGCGGCAAGGTCGCCTTCTTGGTGCAATCTGCGAACGAGTGAAGTTTGACTAACAAGGGAGCCGATGGCGGAATCGCTTGGCGGTTCACGCTCTGCTGAAAATACGCACATCCTCAAGCACAAAACGGGGGTGCCGCGTAGTTCTTTGGGGGGGGGGCATCTTGCAAAGTTGACCCTGTCCCGACCCTCGCCATTGGCAGCACCTAGTAACCGATGCTGTGTTCATATCGTTCGCGCGACGTGAGAGGGCCCGCTTGCCGCATTGCTCACGCGTTGCTCTCGGGAAAGAGACATCCGCCACGGCGGACCAGCGCTTTTACCTCTTCGCTTACCTGCACGGGATTCTTATTCAATCGAGCAAGGAACGACTTGCTGCGACGCACGTAGGACTTCGCATCGTGCTTCGCGCTCCAAAGCACGATGTTGAGCGCGATGGGTATGAGGTCCAGCCCTTTTTCGGTCAGCGTGTAGAAGTCCTTGCGCCTGTCGTCGGGGCTGGGCGCCTTCGCGAGAATGCCTTGCGCTTCCAGAAAGGCGAGGCGAGAGGCAAGCACATTGGTTGCGATGCCTTCTTCCGATTTCAGAAACTCGCCATACGTTTTCTTGCCCACAAAAACGATGTCGCGAACGATCAGGAGCGACCAGCGGTCGCCGAAGATCTCCACGCCGTAGTTCACGGCGCAGTGCGATCGAATGTCGTCTTTGGATGTCGTCTTCATAGCGGCATCTTAGCATTGCTTGTGTTTCGCAAGTAACTTGCAATTTGCAAGTAATAGGGCCAGCATGGTTTGCACGTCGAGGGCGGTCACCAGATCGCATCGGCAGTCCATGAATGATCAATCCCTTATCAACAAGGAACACAAATGAAAATCGGCTTTATCGGCGCTGGGCCTGTCGCCCAAACCATCGCCAAACACGCGCTATCGGCAGGTCACCAGGTGGTACTCAGTAATTCGCGAGGGCCTGCGTCGCTCACCGACTTGGTGGCGGAACTGGGTTCTGGCGCTGCTGCCGGAACGGCGAAAGAGGCGGCGGAGCAGGATCTCGTCGTGCTTGCCGTCAAATGGTGGAATGTACAGGCCGCGTTATTTTCGGTCGGCAACTGGAAGGGCCGGATCCTAGTGGATACGACCAACCGCGTTGCCAGCATCGAGCCTTTGGCGCTGGGCGACATCACCGGTCGGACGTCGAGCGAGATCGTCGCCGATCTCGTGCCGGCAGCGACGGTCGTCAAGGCGTTCAACACCGTTCCCATGTCTTGGATTTCGGATGTCTCGTCGTCAAAGCGCAAGACCGCGTTCTTCATCTCCGGTGACGACGCCAGCGCCAAAAAGGTGGTGAGCGATTTTATCGGAGAGATGGGTTTCTACAGTCTCGATCTCGGTTCCCTCGCCGAGGGCGGCCGACTCCAGCAAACCGGCGGACCGCTGATCGGGGTCGATCTGACGTTCAACCAACGGTTCGTCATGCCTACGATCGAGTGACAAAGCACGGGGCAGAGTGAAGTTCTTTGAGAGCGATGTTGGAACATCGACGCTGGCTCCAGTTTGGAGCAGGTCGATGCGCTCAATCCCCAATCGACATGATTGCAGCCGATGGTTCGGCGGTCGTCCCCTGTGAATATAGCGTCCGTATCGGTTGCCACGCACGGGCGAGAGCAGATCACGCCTCGGGGGCTGCCCACCGCTGGGCACTGACATCCGCCAGCGCCTCGAATATCGCAGGCGTGTGTTCCAGGCGTGCGATCGTTCGCGCGCCTTCGAGGGCGGCTACCAAGACGGCAGCGTTAGAGGATGCGCGCGCGGCAGCGAAACCGCACCCTCTGAAATGCGCCGCAATAATCTCGGTCGAAACAACAAATCCGCGCGCTACCCGTTGGGTCAGCTCGGCGTCGAGCGCGGGCAGCTCATTCGCGAGATTTTGCATCAGACACCCGTACTGGAAATCCGAGGCGACCATTTCGGCCGCGATATGGCTTGGCGTCGAGACAGAAAGCAGGGGACAGATTAGGGTTCCTTGAGGGTGATGTTGGGACATCGACTTTTACCCCGATTTTGGACCCGCTTCGTCCGCGAAACGGGCCACGGCCGACGGCCTACCGGTCATCCTCGTCGGCCGCTGTTGCGATCCACAGAGAGCGGCTCGACACCATGGATGGCGCTTCCTAGCGAAGTGCAGCTCCCACCGCCTCGTCAATCTGCAGCGCAAAGCGTGCTTCGACAGCGGGCACCGTGTAGCCAAGTGTCAGTTCCAGATGCGCGTCGCCCAGCGCTAATTGAACGAAGGTCGCTGCCCGCAATGCAGCTGTCGATTCGTCGAATCGCTTTCGCAGAATATTTGCGGCGAGGGCGCGCACGACCTTTGCACCGTTTTCGTAAAACACCCGACCGAGTTCCGGAAGACGCGCGGCCTCGGCAACGATGGCCCGGTAAAGCGCCAGGCTGTCTGGCGTGATAAGGCTACGTGTCAGCAGCAATCCCAACTTGCGTAACTCGACTTCGGGCGGACCATCGGTTGGCTCGCCGTTAGCGCTGGCATGCAGCGCGCCCACCTCGGCGCACATCGCGCTCACCAGACCCACGAAGAGCGCCTCCTTCGACTTAAAGTGGCGGTAAACCGTCTGTTTGCCGACGCCGGCAGCCGAGGCGACATCGTCCATTGTTGCAAGGCCAAAACCCTCGCGCAGGAAAACGGTTTTCGCGCCGTCGAGGATGGCGGCTCGCTTGCGGCATTGCAGAGGGCTCAGGCCGGAGATGAGGGGCGTGTTCATGGGTGGATAGATAGCAGGTCGTCGATTCCTTGACAAGACTTATCAGTCTCGTTTAGATTGGCAAGAACGAGACCGATAAGTCTCGTCTGCGTCGCTTATCAGCGGCACAGCCAATCAATGGAGAACGCTTTGAAACTTTTCATTACGGGTGGAACCGGCTTCATCGGGCAGGCCGTCGCGCGCAAGGCCATCAGCCTCGGCCATCAGGTGACGGCGCTGGTGCGCCAGGACGGATCGGCGGCGGCCACTGCGCTGGCCAGTCTCGGTGTGACATTGCATCGCGGCGACCTGCGTGAGCCAACCTCTTTCGCTGCGACGGCCGGTGCTGCTAATGGCGTGGTGCACACCGCGTCGACCAACGACGCTTCCGCTGCGGTAGCTGACGAAGCGGCGGTCTTAACGATGCTGTCGCATCTGCGCCCCGGCGCAGCGTTTGTCTATACGTCGGGCATCTGGGTCTACGGTCATACGAAGGGGGATCTCGTCACTGAAGCATCGGCACTGAACCCGACGCCCCTTGTCGCCTGGCGGCCTGCTGTGGAGCAACAGGTGCTGGCGCTGGCAGCAAGCCGTTCGATTGCCGCAGTGGTCCTCAGGCCGGCGATGGTGCACGGCTACGGCGGCGGCGTCTTCGGCATGCTTGCCGGCATGGCCCGTCAGACGGGTAGAGTGAGAGTCGTCGGCGATGCTCGCAACCACTGGCCTGCTGTTTATGTCGATGATCTCGCTACGGCTTACCTCAGCGCGATAGAGCGGGCGGCAAGCGGCGATGGTCGCGTTGCAGGACAGATCTTGAACGTGGCCGCGGAAGAGTCGGTTGCCGTTGCCGACATGGCCGAAGCGATTCGCGCGTCGATCGGCGCCGATCGCGTCGAACCCTGGCCGCTCGATGAGGCTCGCCAATTGCTTGGACCATTCGCGGACGCACTGGCGCTCGACCAGACAGTAAGCGGCCAGCATGCCCGGGGAGCTCTCGCATGGAAACCCCGCGGCCCGGGCGTGATCGAAGACCTCTCTGCGCCAAACCACTTTCAACCCATCAACGGGGCATGACGATGGCGTGGAACAGTGCAACTTTTGAATCTATCCTCGCGATGATTGTCGCGGTTCTGTTTGCGGCAGCCGGCGTGGTCAATCTCGTAGGACTCGGCGCGACGAAGCGCGACTTCGCACGCTGGCGTTATCCGGCATGGTTTCAGTGGCTTTGTGGCGCTCTCGAATTGCTCGGTGCGGCGCTGCTTCTCGGACAGCAAACCCAACTCTTCGGCCTCACGCTGACCGGTGCGATCATGCTGGGCGCGCTCTTTACGCTGCTACGTAACCGTGAGCCGTTCGGGCATCTCGCCCCGGCGCTGGTCTTCTCGGCTCTCATTGTGGTTACGGCAACGGTCCGCTTTTTGTAGCGATGACTGGCCCTTGCTGGTGGCCTATCCAATGGTCCGATGAGCGGCGATGCCGGTCAGTTCGTCGGCTCGTGGTCTCGACGTAAGGAAAACAGTCTTTACTGCAGCGCTGCTTCAGAAGAAACCTGCCATATAGGCGAACCGGTCATTGTCATCCGGACGCACGAAGTTATAGCCGGTGACGACTTTGACGCCGTCCGCTTTGTACATGGACCAGACGGCTAACAGCTTGTCGGGCTGTGCGTAGAGTTTGTCAGTGGAGAAATAGGCGCCCGGATTGGCTGCCTGAAATTTTTCGATATGTGCGGACAGGCCCGCGCGGCTTTGGCCGTCTCCGGCGGGGTTGGTAAAGACCACGTCTTCGCAGACGCTTTGTTCGAGCAAGTGTCCGCGTTCGACATCGGTGGTGGCGCCGTAGGCGGCCATGTAAGCGTTCCAGTTTTCTTTCAGCGATTCGATGCTCATCGACTTTTCCTGTGACTTGGGGATTTTTGAAAGCGCTGATTGACGATGGCGGCAAGCGCTTCGATCAGCAGTGTGGGAACGATAGGTGGATAGCGTTGCGCTGCATATAATGAAAACACCTGATTACTTTATCTTTCGTCCAGACGTATGGATCCTCTACTCGATCTGATTCACCTGCTGCGTCCGCGCGCTGCTTTGTTTGGCGCCGGCCTCGACGCAAACGGTCGATGGGGACTGTCGTTTCGCAAGCGCGATGACCTGCTGTTCTGCTGGATCGAGCGAGGCGAATGTCTGTTGACGCGCAAAGGTTATAAGCCGGTGTTGCTGGAGCAGGGCGATTTCGCGCTTATCTACACGTCGACAGCTTTCGCACTCGCATCGGACGCGTCAGTCACGCCCGTCGACAGCGAGAAGGCGGTCGCGAGCACGAAAAAAGTGCGGTTGAAACTAGGTGCCGGCAGGGAGCGGCCGGTCAGGTTGCACGCGGGAAAATTTTTGATGGACAGCGCCAACGCTCCTCTGCTGGCCAGCCTCATTCCCGCACTGGTTCATATCGCTTCCAGCGACGCGTCGCGGGAGCGCATCCGCTCACTGCTGAAGATGACCGAGGACGAGGCGCGGCAGCCTGGTGCCGCCAGCAAATTCATTATCGAGCGTCTGGTCGAATTGATTCTTGTCGAGATTCTGCGTACGCAGCGTCTGGCGGTGGGTGATGGAATGACCGGACTACTGGCCGGTCTTGCCGATCCGGTGACGAAGCGGGCGCTTGTCGCCATGCATCGGCGCGTGGCGGATAATTGGACGGTGGATGAACTGGCGCGGCTGTGCGCCGTTTCGCGATCGAGTTTCGCCGTCAGGTTCCGTGCGGTTCTGGGGACAACGCCTATCGCGTATCTGCTGAATTGGCGGATGGCGCTGGCGAAAGACCATCTAATCCGAGGCACAAAGAGCATCAGCGACATCGCCTTCGCCATCGGCTTTCAGTCGCCCAGCGCGTTCAGCACCGCATTTACGCGGGCCGTAGGATGTTCGCCGAGGCGCTTCGCGCGCGAGTCGAATCAGGGGACGACATAGCCCATGCCAATAGGCGAGTGAGAGCCCGTCACGTACCAAAAAGGTTTCAGGGAAACTATTGGGGCTGAGCGGAGTTGGACGGTCAGCGGAGTATTCAAACTGTCCTTGACACCATTTTTCGCTGATCTCGTTAGCGCAATGCAGCGCTTTCACGATGCTCTGGGCAAGCGTCCGCGCGGTAGCGATATCGCGGCCAAGAAAAAACCTGGCGGCTTCACGCCGCCAGGTTTTTTGTCTATCGCTTGGACTAGCTGCTCAGGTTCACTTGTTGGTTTTCTTGGCGTAAGCGAGCCATGCTTTCGTCAAGTTGCCTGCATCGACCGAACCCAGGCCGCTGGCGAAACTCCAGCCCGGCCGTGCCGTGAACGCCTCGTTTTTCGCGGTCAGGCCGGTGGGCGAAGTCACCGTGCTGGTCAGCCCCATCTGCACCTCTCCGACCGGGAAGAAACCATCGACGACGTAGTTCTTGATATCCGCGAGGAAGAAGCAGTTGTTGGTGAGCGAGGTCTCACCGGCGGTCTGCTCATAACAGTTGGTGGTGATCGAACCACGCGTCACGTTGTGGAATACGCAGTCCGCGGTTCCCTTTGCACCGTTGTCGGCGCTGCACGTCGACAAGGTGCCCGGCGTGCTGCCGGTCGGGCCACCGTACTCCGCCGCCGCCAACGCATACAGCGTGGGTGCCGCATTTCCTTGCTGCAGGGGTTGGCCACTGTTGACCAGCTTCTGGTCGACCAACGCCTGCAAACCGGCAAACATCGGCGAAGCCAGCGACGTGCCGCCGGACAACTCGGTGGGCGTGGAGAAATCGGGCGTGCACGGATAAGCGGACGTGCAGGTCACCACGAACGTGTAACCACCGTACGAGCCGGCAAACAGCGACACGTCAGGCAGATCGCGCGACTGATCCTTCGCCGCGTTGTAGACCAGGCTCTGCCATGCCGGCTTGCGGTCGACCGACGACGGGCCACCACTGCCGGCTTCGGAGGTTGCGTACAAGCCTTCTGTGTCGAACTTGAACAGCTGCTTGCAGAACTTGGTATTGCTGTTGTAACCCTCCGACGTGGCGGCCACTTCGTTGCCGCACGATTGGTTCCATGGAATCTCCGGCACGTAGGACAGCGCGCTGCCCAGGGTAAGGTCCTTGGCGGTCTTGAAATACGTGCTGGTGGTGCCGTCCAGAACGTCGGCCGTGTCCGTGCCGCCCACGGCGGTCACGTGCGGTGAGGTGGCAAACGAATTGGCGTCCACCGCGCTGGTGCCGTCGTAGCTGTTGCCGTAGATGACGCTGCCGTTGAAATCCGGGTTGGAGCCGGAGTCGCCGGTGGAGACGAACACTGAGATGCCCTCCGCATCGGCCTGCGCCCACATTGCGTCGATGGCCTGTTTGCTGGCTGCGTCGGTGGCTCCTTCACCAAAGCCGTAACTGGCGCTGATGATGTCCGGACGCGCGGTGCCGTTGATCAGATTGCTTGCCGCGATGAACACGCCGCCGAAGAAATTGTCGGTGGTCAAATTGGAATCGGCGTCGTAGCTGCTGCAGATGGCGACCTGGATGTTCGCACCCGGTGCCATGGCGGTGGAGTATTCGGCATCGAGCAAGGTCTCGCCGTCGTCGTATCCGCTGGCCTGGCTAAGACCGGCCAGCGCATCGGGATCGAGGCAGTTGTTCGTGCCGCTGGGTGGGGCGGGATTGATCTGGGCGAAGGTGCCGCCGTAGCTGCCCAGATGGAAGTTCTGCACGAAATTGGTCCAGTCCCCTGGCACCATGTCGTAGGAGTCGACGACGGCGATCGTCACGCCCTTGCCGGTGATGCCGTTCTTGCGGATCTTGTCGACGTCGTACATGGTCGACAGATCGCCCGGCACCAGCCCACGTGCTCCGTTGGTGAAGTTGACGGCATCGGGGGAGTCGACTGACTGAGGCGTCTTGGCGAGCTTCGCGTCGTTTGCGCTGAGCAGCGCCTTTGGCTTTGACGACTTTGCTGTCGTGGCGACGAAGCGTTGCTTGCCGGCGTTCCAGCTCGCCACCTGTGGCCTCGTGTGCAGTGGCCGCGGGTGAAAGTCATTCAGGCCCATCACACCGGCGACCACCGACTGCAGCGCCGTCGGTATACGGATATCGCTATCGTTGGACAGATGTTTCTCACCTTTGACGGTGTACATCATTTCGTTCGTGGTGAACGCATGACGGACCAGCCCTGCGGTGCCGCTGAAATCGATCTGCGACTTGTTCGGATAAACCGAATTCACGGTGAAGCCCTGCGCTTTGAGCCAGGCCGTGACGGTGGCGATGTCCGCATCGACGAGTCCGAAAGATTCGCCGAACTGCTGCGGAGTCAACCATTGCCGGTAGCTGGCTGACTTCGGGTCGTGCTGGCTGGTGATCAGTGCTTCAAGCGCAGCCTGCCGTTGTGCGCTCGGTTTGAGCACCAGTTGCAGGTGCTGCATCTTGAGCGAGTCGTCGACCGCCTTTACCGCACTCGCGCGCGGTGCCAGGTTCAGATGCGTGCGTGGTACGACGGTGGTGCTTGCCATGTTCACGACTTGGGTGACGCGTGGCGTTTCGGTGGTATTGAGCCCAGCCAGCGCTACCGGGCTGGCTGTTTGCGTTGATGTGGTTGAGCCGGCCATTCCCGTGACGGGAAGGGCTGCGAGTGCTGCCATGATCGATAAACACAGATTCAACTGAACGTTTACTTTTTTCACGGAGATTTCCTCGGTGGTTCACTTGTGCAGGACGTCTTCCTTCTTCCTGCGAATAGTCTCCTCAACTCCCCCTTGCCCTGTGGTCTCTGCAGCTTTCGATCTGTCTGTCGGCAACGAAAACTGCCGGCCAAGACCGATGCGCGAGATAATCAAATTTGAATCGAGATAAATAATTTGAATCGAGACAATATGCCTACGCGTCTTCGAGGAAAAGCGCACCCAGGTCCGTCCATTTGGCGAGACAGCAGGCGCGGGCCTTCGTTGAGGCGAAAAAACAAACGCTTAGGTGATTTTGGAATTTGCGGATGATGCGGTAGATAACCAGCGGCTGAACGTAAGAACTAATGTTTTAGTGGGATTTACGTGATTATCCTGGGCATTTTTGCAGCTTCTTTACGCTGGTCTAATTGATATTTAATCATTGGCACACTTACTTGCGAATTAAGTGCCGCAATCGATGCCTTCGCTCGTCAGGTACGCACGCAAAGGCGCGACCTGCTCGGCATATTTTTCCCAGCGCCTGACGGAGCTACGGTAAATCGGCGCCCGCACCTGCATGGCGCTTGGTGTGGTGACCAGCGCGCTGTTCTGTTCGAAGTGCAGGCATGCGTCGTTCCAGGGCAGGCCGCAGTGGTCGATGATCGCCCGGCTTTCTTGCTCCTGGTCATCGACCAGTGCCTCGTACTGCACTTCGAGAATGCGTCCCGGCAAGACCTGCTTCCAGTGCTTCATCAGACGATCGAAGAGTACGTAGTGCCGTCCGATATCCAGCAGGTCGAAGGTATAGCCGTGGAACTCCGACTTGTGCGCGAAAAGCTCGCGCAGAATGCTCAGGCAGGTATCCAGAGGATTGCGACGCAGGCAGACGATCCTGGCGTTGGGAAGCGCATGGGCGATGAATCCCAGATACAGATAATGGTGCGGCAGCTTGTCAACGAAATACGGCTTGATGGCCGTCATTGGACGCGTGCTTCTCAGATAGTGGTGGCCTAGCCGTCGCCAGGCGACCCGGCGACCGGCATCGATCGTGTCCTCGTCCAGCAGCGAAGGCGTCACCACGCCCGCAGCCTGCTTCAAGGCCACGCCAAAGTTGTGCAGCTCGCCGGCGGAATGAACGTAGGGATGGCTGCAGATGATGCGTTCGACCAGTGTCGTGCCGGTGCGCGGCATGCCGATGACGAAGATGGGTTCCTCCGTCGGATAGCCCGAAAAGTCGTTCTGCGTAGCGGGAAAAGCTTGCGTTATCGCCTCGAATACACGGCGCTCGCGCTCGCCGGCATCGCTGCTGCGAAAGGGGCCTTTGCCCTCGCACAAATGCGCGAACGCCTGGGGATAGTCCTGCAGATCCTCGTACTCCTTGGCCAGCGCCATGTTCAGCCGCAACGCGGCGGTCGCATCGTCGGAATACTTGCGGAGCAACCCGTGCAGTTGGTCGACGTGGTTGCGCTCGGGCGTCTGTCGACGCATTCGGGCCAGCGGAATATAGGCAAGCCAGTAGTCTTCCTTCAGCGCGATGCACGCCTCGAGTTCTTTTTCGGCGGCATCGATGTCGCCTGAATACATCAGGGAGTTGGCGAAGTTGTAGCGAAACGCCGCATTGTCCGGCGCCGCCGCGGCGGCTCGCCGGAACGCGACCGCCGCCCGCTCATGCACATTGGCGCGGGTGTAGACGATGCCCAGGGTATCGAACATGGCCGCATCGCGAATCGAAAGCCCCAGGGCACGATTGGCCGCCTGCACGGCATCGCCCGGCATGTTGGCGAGTGACAGCGACTTGGCAAGCTGTACCGCGTATTCGGCGTTTGACGGATCCTGCCGCGTCGCCTGCTGCAAATGCGCCAGGGCTTGCGGCCATTGACGCAGCTCGCCCGCCGCCAGGCCCGCGAGATAACACGACGCGCTGTGCAAGGGCGTGTCCGCCAGCAGCCTCACCGACAACTCGTACGCCTTCGTCCATTCCTGTCGCTGGAAAGCAGCGACAGCCTGGACATGTAACGCGGGGACCGCAGACGTATTCATGGCATCCCTCTCGGCGAAAGCCTACGGATACCATGCCGAAGGCGAACGGGCAAAATCTGCCCGGCACATGCCGGCATAGTCGCTCGGTAATCTTCGTTACGCCGCGCCCGTTACGCACGCTTTCTGCAGCTGGCGCGACACCACCGGATGGATCAAAAAAGTTGTCAGGGGCATTTCTGCATTTCATCGTTTCTGAATGAGCGGCAGGACTTTTTCGCGCAGCACCTTGTACTCCGCATCGACCACTTCCTGGTTCGGATCGTGGCCAGAGTGTTCCAGCAGGACCAAGCCCTTTTCCGGAGCCCTGATGCTTTGGTAATAGCGAGTGGCCAATTCCGGCGGAGCCAGCAGATCATGGGCGCCTTCCACAAAGAAGACAGGGATAGCGAAATCCGTGCCGAGCTTCGGAAGATCCACTTGCGACAGCATGCCGTCGCCGTGCATGCCGACGAAATTCATGAACGAGTAGTCTTCACCGGCTTCGTAGTCGGCTTCGGCCTTGGGTGTCGAGTAGGCCGGTGCGCGGCGCCAGTTATCCGGCGGCGGCAGCGTGACCTTGGCTTCGTACTTGCGAATTATCCGTCGCACTTTTCCGAAGCTGCGCGGATCGATCCACGGCGGCGAGCCGACCTGATGGAGGACGGCCAGTGAATCTTTGTCATCGGCTTGGGTCGCCAGCGCCAACAGCTTCTTGTAGCTGGTGGCTTCGGCTTCCGCCGAGTTCACGATCTGCGACGTGCCGACGTACGCGTAGAACAATTCCGGATGTGCCTTGGCCATATACACGGCGAGGATCGAGCCCCAGGAACTGCCCCACAGGATGACCTTGCGTTGACCATAACGCTTGGCGAGATAGGCGGCCAGTTCATTGCCGTCTTGGGCCATGCGATCAATCGTCAGCTTTTCGTCGGGCGCCGGCGGGCTGCGGCCATAGGTCATGCCGGCGCCGCGCTGGTCCCATTGCACGACGATGAAGTCGCGCTCGCCGGCGCCGTAGATACTGTCGGAAAGGCCGCTCAGGGGATTTCCCGGGCCGCCGCTGATGAAAAGAAGTATCGGGTTCGCGCAGCTGTCGCCCTTCGCTGTCACCCACTGCTCGATGCCTCCTATAACGACAAAGCTCGCGTCGTCGACCTTCGTGGGGCTCGCCCCGCACGAGGGCGAAAGGCCCGGATCCCGCGTGACATGGTCAACAGGCATATTCGCCCCCAGCGAAAGCGGGCACGACACCACGGCAGCCAGCCCGAAGGTCAGCGCGATCAATCTCTTCATGGTCGGTTCCTCCGCGATGGCAAGACGCCATCTGCGAACAAGCATAAGGGCAAGGCCCCTGCGGACGTGAACCAGGCTCAGATCGATAGAGTGATGTCACGTAAGGACATCGCTTTCGCTGTTGACCAAGCTGGTTTTATAGCGGCCTTCCCACCCTGTCGCGGTACGCGTATGACGGGCTTGGATTAGCTGACGTAGCCGATGCAATCCAAAAAAGGTGTCAGGGACATTTCTGGGGCGGTATCAGGAGTGTTCCAATAGACGTTGACACCCGTCTTCTACAGCCACCAGCAAAGCAAGGGGAACACATGAGCAGACAATTGTTCATCAACCTTCCGGTCGCCGATCTCCCGAGGTCCATAGCCTTTTTCACGGCACTCGGCTTCGCGCCCAATCCGGAAATGACCAGCGACGCCGGCGCCTGCTTCGTTATCAGCGAAGCGATCAGCCTCATGCTGACGACGCACGCCCAGTTTCGGGTCTTCACGCCAAAAGAGATCTGCGACACCAGCAAGGCCGTCGAGGTGCTGCTTTCCCTCAGTTGTGAAAGCCGCGAAGAGGTCGACAGCCTTGTCGCCAAAGCTCTCGCGGCCGGCGGCACCACTTACGACGTGCCGGAGGATTTCGGTTTCATGTACACGCACAGCTTTATCGCCCGGACGGCCACGGCTGGGGCGTTCTGCACATCACTGGCACGCCGGCACAGTAGCCCCTGCAGGGCGGGGCGAAACAGAGAGCGTCACGAACATCGGGTATCGCCAGACATGCAGCAAGGCTGCATGCGCTCTTTTCGCGTGCGCTCCAACGAGAGGGCTACTCCAACGTGACCCCGTTTTTCCCCCTCAATCAGATAGCCGTAGACGCGCGGAGATGTGGGGAGACCACGGCATCGACTTCTTCGAAAGGAACGCCGATCAATGTCCCAGCAGCGATCCGGCGTTGCCCAGGGATGACGACGATCCGCTGCTCCCCAGGAAAGATTTACCTTGCTTGAGGACAACCTTGCAAGCCTTGGTTGTCAGTTTCGATTTGATATCGCTGTTGCCGCCACCGATGCTGCTCAGATTCGTGGTGCTGCCGTCCTTGCCCTTGAGGATGCCTTCTGCACCACTTGAATAATCGGAGTTGCTCGAACCACCTTCCGTCTTGCCGAGCAGTTTGCCTGCAACGCCGGACGCGCCCGAGTCGCCGCCCAGATAGTTGTTTTTGACGCAGTACTGAATGATGCCTGCCACATTACCCGTGCTACCGGACTGGCCGCCGCCGGGGAGCACTCCACCCAATTTTCCGCCGAGGTTACCCAGGCCCTGTGCGCCGGCTGACCCGCAGGCCAGACCAAGAGTGACTACGACCACGCATGTCGTGGCCATACCGCCGATTCGTGTCTTCATAAGACTCTCTCCATGGGAAGTGCCTGTATTCAACAACGACCCTCGTTAGAGTTATGTAGCGACCAATAACGAGGTTATCTCACTTCGTCACACCGTAGTAGAAAGTGCAACCTGAGATCGCCCGGATTCGACGGATACCTTTGAACAGATACAGTCGTCTAGAGGTGTCGAATCGAGATGGCTTCGGAGCACACTGTATGAGTGCCGCCGCCTGAAAAGTCGAGAAGCACGAGAGATCTTTTTTGCCGACGAAATACTGACTGACCTCGGGCCAGGAGAATCGCAATGAGAACGCTCAAGATCATGGAACACATTTCGCTGGACGGCGTGATCCAATCCTCCGGCGAAGATAATTTCCCCTACGTCGACTGGACCGTGCCTTATCGGAGCCCCGCAGGGCGTGATGCACTGTTCGCGGCACATGGTACCGACTTCGATCTGCTGCTTGGTCGCCGCACCTACGACCTGTGGTCGGGCTTCTGGCCGACGGCGCCGAGCAGCCCGATGACGGACGCTCTCAATGCGGCAACGAAATATGTCGTGACCCATCGTCCGGAGAGTCTCCAGTGGGGTCCGTTCGAGGGCGTGGGCGACATTGTCGAAGGCGTGAGCCGCATCAAGTCCAAAGGCAGCAAAGACCTGCATCTCTGGGGCAGCTCCACGCTGACATCGACACTGATCGAACACGGGCTTGCCGATGAAGTGCTGCTGATTGTCTATCCGGTACTGCTGGGCACGGGCAAGCGCTTCTTTGCGGAGGGCACTCCGCCACGCTCATTCGAGTTCGTCAGCACGCATGCCACGCCGACCGGCGTCGTTCTCAACACCTACAAGTTCGCCGGGCCTTTGAAGACTGCCTAGTTGAGAAAACTAGGGGCGGAGAGTGTTGTTTGCGCAACGGCGAGCTGAAAGCGCTGCTGGCTATCCGACGAGATCGCCAGCCTATGTCACGAGTGTTATCGGTATTCAACGAATAGCGTAGCTCGCCCCCGGAAATCTGCGCCAACAGCTCTGACAGCATCGGGGCGGCGCCCATGGTGCTGTGCGTGAGCGATGAGTGAGCGCTTTTCACGTTCAAGAGTTATGTGAATTCAACCGGAGTATTCGACCATTACAGCGCCACCTCAATCGCTAGGTTCTGCAGTTAGAGCCGGACCAACGGTCTGCGCGTGAAATGGTCGCCTGCATTTTCCTGAGTTTCAAAATCGAAGATGGCGACTAGCGCGACTTCGCGTGCATCGTGCTTATAGAACTATTTGTTCTATGGACGACGCAAAAAGTCATGTCCTGTTCGTCTCCCACGCCTGAATTCACGTGATACGTTGGTGCTTCCCCGCAACGTGGCATCTGCCTTTGCCAAGCTTTTATCGGAATGAACAGGCCGTGGCTTTTAGACCGCCGATATTCGTCCGCGCGCCACTATTTTCAGTCGTCGTTTCCACGCCATCGATGACGTCGCTAGCGCATGCACCGACCAGCACTGGAAGGTTCTTCCGGCCGATGTCGACAGCCATCGGCGCAACAGCGCAAACGCGGACTTGGCGGAGCGGACGAAATCGTTGCACGTAAAACATGGCGCCCAGCTGCCTTCGAGGCCGTGTGCGTTGCTATCAGGAATCAGCATGACTTATTCAAATACAGAGGGACTAGCGCGGGTTGCACCAGAAAGCCTGCCGGATACCGATATCGGCGTCGAGCTGGATATTCCCGACGTCCGTCATCTGGATAATGAAAGCTTCGCGGCGCTTCATCGTCAGTGGCTCGATCACAGTGTGGTTCTGATCCGCCATCAGCAGCTGGACAATGCCGAGCTGATTGCGTTCAGCCGTCTATTTGGCGAGCTGGACTGGGCGCCAATCCAGGAAACCGGCCGTCGTTTCGTCGACGGCATGCCTGAGCTCTACATCGTGTCGAACGTCATCGAGAATGGCGAAGCGATTGGTAGCCTCGGCAGTGGCGAAGCCGTCTGGCATACCGATATGTCCTACACCGAGGTGCCGCCAAAGGCGAGCATGCTCTATGCGCTGGAGGTACCGCCGATCGGCGGCGACACCAGCTTTGTCGACATGTATGCCATGTATGCGATGTTGCCCGCAGCGACCCGGCGCCGCATTGCCGGGCTGCGCGTAAAGCATGACGGCACCTTCAATAGCGGTGGCTATCTTCGGCAAGGCGTGACGCCGACCGACGATCCGCGTGAATCACCCGGCGCACTGCATCCGCTCGTCTACACCCATCCCGAAACGGGGCGGCCGGCGCTTTACCTTGGCCGCCGTCGCAATGCCTATATCGACGGGTTGTCGCTTGGCGATTCGGAAGCCTTGCTGGATGAGATCTGGTCAATCGTCGACGATCCATCCCTACGCTGGACCCATCACTGGCGGGCAGGCGACCTCGTGCTCTGGGACAACCGATGCACCATGCATCGGCGCGACGCGTTCGATGCCAATGCACGCCGTATCCTCCATCGCACCCAGATCAAAAGCGACGCGCGGCCGACGTGAATGCCATTCCCTCGGCGGAACGCGCAACGCGCATTGTCGGTCGACTAGGGCTGAGTCGACTCAGGCTCAGCGTGCCCAATCGGGTGCTGGCGGTGCTCTGCCTGATGTACCTGGCGCTGTATATCGATCGGGTGAATATCTCGACCGCTGCGCCGCTGATGATGGCGGATCTCGGCCTCACCAACACCCGGTTCGGCATGGCCGTCTCCGCTTTTTCCTATCCCTACGCGGCCATTCAACTGTTCGGCGGATGGATCACCGATCGTTTCGGGGCACGCCGCACCCTGATCGCCTGCGGGTTGCTGGTATGCGTGTCGACGATCCTGACCGGGCTCGTCGGCGGCTTCGCATCGTTGATCGCCATGCGGATTGCGCTCGGGTTCGGCGAGGGCTTTGCCTTCCCGGCGGCAACGCGGGCGATCGCCACGTGGTTACCGCCGGTGCGCTGGGGTCACGCCCAGGGCATCACCCACGCGGCCTCTCGCCTCGGTAACGCGCTGACGCCGCCGCTGGTGGTCGCACTGATCGCCGTTGCCTCGTGGCGTGGCGCGTTCGTCGCGGTCGGGCTGGCGAGCTTGACGTGGGTCGCGCTCTGGCTGTGGGTTGCGCGCGACGATCCGCGTCAGCACAAGGGCATGACGCGGGCCGATATCGCCGAGCTTGCTCCCGCCGTTTCAGATCAGGTGAAGCAGTCGGTGCCGTGGATCAAGCTTGCGCGGCGCATTGCGCCGGTGACGGCGGTCGACTTTTGTTACGGCTGGACACTCTGGGTTTTCCTGACTTGGTTGCCAATCTTCTTCTTCAAAAGCTTCGGGCTCGATCTCAAGCATTCCGCACTGTTCACCGGTGGCGTGCTGCTGGCGGGCGTTGCCGGCGACACGGTGGGCGGCCTGGTGTCAGATCGCATCCTGCGGCGGACCGGCGATTTCCAGAAGGCGCGGCGCAACCTCATTATCGTCGGCATGCTGGGTGCGTTCGTTTTCCTGCTGCCGGTGGTGTTGACTCACGATCTGACAACGGTCGCGATCAGCCTGTCGCTGGCCTGCTTTTTTGTCGAACTGGTCGTGGCGCCGATCTGGGCGGTGCCGATGGACATTGCGCCGCGATTTGCCGGGGCAGCAAGCGGGATGATGAACTTCGGCTTCGGGCTCGCGGGCATCCTCTCACCGTTGCTGTTCGGTGCGGCGCTCGACGCGACCGGCAGCTGGACGGTTCCCTTCGGTGCGTCGCTCGCGCTGCTGCTCGTCGGCGCGGGGCTATCGTTCTTTATGCGGCCCGATCGGCCGTTTGAGGGTTAGCGGTCTTTCAACCGCGAACCGGGCAGTTTCCCTTACTTGCACGCTGCACCATGCGACCGAATCGGCCAGCTCTCACGTTCTATCTGCGATCGAGCGAGTACTTGCCGGGGCCAGTGATACACAGCAGCAGCAAGCCGCCCGCGATCGATGTGTTCTTGTAGAAATTGATCATGTTCGCCATGCGCTCGGCATCAGGCATGGTCCAGTAGTGATGGCCGATGAATGCTGTCGCCAGCGTATACAAGGTCAATAGATACGCCAGCGGCCGCGTGTAAAAACCGAGAGCGATCGCGATGCCGACGAGTAGCTCCATGACGACGGCGATGACGGCCGCGACGGTCGGTAAAGGTGCGCCCTCCGTCACCATAAACGCGATCGTGCCCGAAAAGCCGGTCAGCTTGCTCCAGCCAAATACCACGAAAAGGATGACCAGCAATATGCGCGCGATAAGCAGCAGTTCGTCTTTGCGGTTTTCGAAGAGTGTGTATCGCACGAGGGTCGTTCCTGTCATTGGTGAGGTCGCCGATGTAGCGATGGCGCCCGAGTGAAGGAAGCGGGCGCTGAACTACTTTGACAGCTTTGCCAGGCTTTGCAGTGTCCAAGTTAACCGGGTAAAACCCTGAGAGTCATTCTCAGGTAAAAGCAAATAATGGACATACGGCAGGACGATCCCTCAGCGCCACACGTTGCCGAGCTGCTGGCGCATCACCTGCAGGAGGTCCAACGCGTGATGGGTGAATACGCGTTTGCACTCGACGCGAGCGGTTTGTCGAGACTGGACGTGACATTCTGGACAGCTTGGCAAAGTGACACGTTAGTGGGATTTGGTGCACTGAAGCGTTTGGGCGACACGCACGGGGAAGTGAAGTCGATGCGTGTGGCACCCGCCGCACGCGGCACCGGCGTCGGTCGCGCCATGTTGGACCACATCGTCACCGAAGCTCGAAAGCGCGGGTATGCGCGCTTGAGCCTTGAAGCGGGGACGGCAGCCATGCACGTTGCGGCCATCGCGCTCTACCGAAGCGCCGGTTTTATTTCGTGCTCCGCATTTGCCGATTACCGGCCCAGCCCGCACAACCAGTTTCTGACGCTTGATCTATCGGTTTGAAGCGCGCGAGCTAATCGTGACAGCCAATCGGGCAGGGTCCTTTATCGGAATCATGTGTGAGCAAACGGGCTATGGGCGCCCTTGATCTCAACGCCATTCGCCTGCTACGTGGTTGCCCGAGCTCTGTCGCCGCGCTCTAGAAAGGGTCCGAACGTCACCCGTTTCGCATCTACGATGAAATCAGAGCTCGCCGTGCCGGTAGTTATCCAATAGATAATCGACGAGCACCTTGACCCGGGTCGGCAGGCGCCTGCCCGCAGCGTATACCAGATGCATCGGCAGCTTTGCCGGCTGTAACTTTGGCAGCACAGCCTTCACTTTGCCCAGGCGCACCTGGTCTTCGAACAGCCATAGCGGAGCCTGCGCGATGCCAAGGCCTTCCAGAACCGCCGCGCGAATATGTTCGGCGTCGCCCGTGTAGATCTTGCCGCGCGGCACGAATGCCACCGCTTCGCGGCCTGCTTTGAGGTGCCAGGGGCGCGTCTCCCGACCTTTGGCGAAAACGATGCACTGATGCGCGTCGAGGTCGGAGAAGCTCTCTGGCTCCCCATGGAGGCGCAGATAGTCGACGCCCGCTGCCAGGACCATCTGCGTCGACGACAATTTGCGCGCGGTTAGCGTCGAATCGGCCAGCTTTCCGTGGCGGATGGCTAAATCGATGCCTTCCGCGATCAGGTCGGCTGCGTTTTCCGATACCGACATCTCGACCGAGACATCGGGATAGCGTCGAAAAAATTCCGCCAGCAGCGGCGTGATGCACAGGCGGCCGTGACCCGGCGCAACACTCAGGCGTACACGCCCACGGGGCGAATGGCGGCGGTCGCCGACCGCCGACTCGGCAACGTCGTAATCATCCACCAGCTTTCGGGCCGCTCGGTAAAAGGTATGGCCGGCGTCGGTAATCGACACCTGACGCGATGTGCGCAGCACGAGCTGTGCGCCGAGATTTCGCTCCAGCGCAGCGATCTGTTTGCTGACGGCGGGTTGTCCGATACCTTCCTCGCGCCCCACCGCAGAGAAGCTGCCGCACTCGACCAGTCGGACAAAGAGACGAATAGCATCCAGGCGATCCATGGTGATTATCCAAGCATTCCTAGTTGGAATGGATGGTATGCATTATTCAGCCTGTTATGCAATGGATCGACGCGCCTATGATTCCGGTCACTCCGCGACCTCCGCCACCGGGACATCGATATGAAAGCACTTTGCGTTACCGCCAACCGCGAGCTCGAGCTGCGCGATATTCCACTTCCAAAAACCGCTGCCCCGGGGCACGTGCTCGTCGACCTGGCCGCTTCAGCCATCAACCACGGCGATAAAACCTTTCTGCGCATGCCAAATGCTGCGGGCTCGGCGTTGGCTACGGGTGAGTACGACGTGTGGGGCGCATCGGCGGCAGGTCGCGTCGTTGCTATCGGCGCGGGCGTGCCGGAGGCCTACCTCGGCGCGCAAGTCGCGGTCTATCGATCGCTCAAACGCACGCCGCAAACGCTCGGGCTGTGGTGCGAACGGGCACACGTCCACGCTGGTACTTGCCTGATGCTTCCTGAGCACGTGCAAGCGATGGACTACTGTGGATCGCTGGTGAATGTGGTGACGGCCTACGCGTTTCTGGAGGAGATGGCGCTGGAAGGGCATCGCGGCATCATCGTCACCGCCGGCAACTCGGCCACCGGTTACGCCATGGCGGCGCTAGTGCGGGAGCGAAACATTCCGGCCATTTTTCTTGTGCGCAACGAAGAGGCGCGTGAGATGCTCTTGCGGGCCGGCGTCGAGCACGTGCTGGTGACGGCGCAAGGCTATAACGGGCCATTGGCGGCGTTGGCTGAAGAACTGCAGACCACCGCCGTGTTTGAAGGCGTGGGAGGAGCATTGCCCGGACAACTCGCACCGCATCTGCCGATGCATTCAACGATGTATTTCTACGGGTTCCTGGGTGGCGCGACGTCGTTCTCACTGACTTCGATGCTGTTCATGACGAAAAACATCACGCTGAAACGCTTCAGTAATTTCGAAAGTTCAACCGTCAAAGACCCGCAGCGCCTGGAACAGGCGAAATCGATGCTGGCGAACGTCATTGAGAATCCCTTGTTTAGAACCATGCTCGGTGCACGCTTCACGTATGCGCAGATAGACGGGGCCATGGCTTACAGCGGTATAAACGGTGGCAAGGCGATACTTGTGCCCTAAGCGATCCGTTTGCGTCCTGGAAGACTGGCAACGTTGAAGCATGGCGGCATTCAAAAAGAAAGTGGCTTAGGTCGGCCGACGATCGTTGAGCGGTCGCGTAGAAGCGGGCCTTGGATCAGAATGCACTTTCGCAAAGAGAAGCACGCTTGAATGCTTGCCGATCTTTGAGCCACTCACGAGTGCCACCACCTGGGAAGACCTATGGAAACGATCCACGTAGTGCAGCCGTTCGACCGGCTGAAGAATGGCTTGAAGCCGGGTCAGGTCTTGCAGTTCAAGACGGCGGACGAGGCTGCACGCAGGGCAGGGCTGCTGGCCAACAAACATGCCGGCGTCGTCGCCTACAGCATGGATGTGGATGAGGACAGCGGAGACTACGGCACACCGCGGGTGCTTTTTGAGTCTGGCGAAGTGCCCGAGCTTTAATTGGCGGGAGTAAAGAGGAAACGCGTCGGAAGAACTCTGACAGGGCTGTGCTGCTGGGACGGGGTTTGCGGTGATTTTCAGAGCGACGGCCGCAAGCGATCTTGTCGGCCATGGCGCAACTTCCGCTAGAACCGTTGCGCGACTTGCGGGATTTCGGCGAAGCATCACGCAGCAGGCGATCGAGCGTCGCGATGCGTTGGCGCCAGTAAAAAACTATTGAGAACCCAGCGGTTTTATCCCCTCAACGGCTGCCTTTCCTGGTGGGCTCCTTGGCGCGGATATTTGTTTTTGGTGTAGACACAAATTTCTTTTTGGAGGGTGACGAAGCCTTGCTTCCAGCCTCCCTATTTTTGACGCCAAATTCCGCAATCTTTTGCCCGACGTTCTGCATGGCCGCTTTTTTCTGATTGGCTTTTTTTATCGTCTCGCTTTTCGTGACGTTTTTCGTCGTATTTTTCGTGACGCTCATCGGGTGATTCTCCTGATAGTCGCTCATCGGAACACCGCGCCCCGCACAACGCAAGGACGAACGGCGAAACTCCGTGTGAGTCACCGTCGACTTTAACTGGCGATCACGATCAATCAGTCGAACTGACCAGGTCCTTAAAGATCAGTTTCCCCCAGCTATTTCCGCGCGCCTGCACCAGCAGTCCACCTTCCGAAAGACTGCCAAGTTGGATCGGCGAGAAACCGAGATTTTCCGCAAGCGCACCGATCTCTGCGGCGGCGCCGTCATCGTCGCTCGCGAGGAACACGACCCTCCGGCCACCATTTACGGCCGGATTCTGGTCAAGTACGGCAGCGGGCAGATGATTGAAGCCCTTGACCAGCCTTGCGCCAGTAAAGGCCTGCGCGATAAACGTGGAAGAAGGCTGTCCGCCCAGTTCTTCAGGCGGCACGCCATAGGCATTGGTCGCATCGATGATGGTCTTGTCGTTCCAGGCGGGCAGTGCCTTGGCGACATCCGGGTGCGACTCGAAACGGATGGCCAAAAAGACGATATCCGCCTTGACCGCTTCCGCCAGCGTTTTGGGAATGACTGTGGTTCCAATCGCGGCCGCATCAGCGGCAAAGCTTTCCGGATGGCGCGTGGTGGCGACGGATACTTCGATGCCGTTGCGGGCAAAGGCCTTGGCCAAGGCCTGGCCGATATTGCCGAAGCCGATAATTGCGTAGCTCATAAAATTTTCCCTTCCTAGGATCGGATCGTGTCCGATCTACTTCATTGCTTTCATTGTTCGTTCCGCCCATCGCTCGCACGTTTTCAACGCGGTTCAAAGGAGGCGCGTGTCGGCCGGTGCGTGCTTAAGGTCGTCGTGACGGCCGTCGTTATATTTCAACGATTTGACGAGTTGGTCGGCGTCTTGCTCGATATCGTCCAAGGTGGCGATGGCCACGGCGTAGAACTTACCTCCGTTTCCCTCGGCGAACGTGCGAACACCGCAGTTCTTGCAGAAGCGATAGCGAAGATGAGCCTCGGATTTTCCGGGCGGAATCCACGAATAATCGGACAGCTGGTCTTTGCCTTTTTCGATATTAAAATCTTCAGGCCCCACGATCGCGAACCAGAAGCGCGACTTGGTGCAAATGGAGCAATTGCAGCGCGTCGTTCCTTCATCGAAATCAATCTTGGCCTCAAAGGCCACCGCGCCGCAGTGACACGAGCCGTGGTGGGTTTTCTTCGCCATAGTGTTTCCTTGGTTCGCGTTGAGTAGAGAGTGAAAAGGCTTATTTCGGAGCCCTATGGCGTCGAGATTCGCTGAAAATTTTGGGACCTCGAGCTGGCAGCTCTTCGACGCTCCGAATTAGCGGAGCGACTGGGCTTAAAGCGTCAGAGCTGCGCCAGACCACCGTCGACGGCAAGCTCGCTGGCGGTCATGAAGCTGCTGTCCGATGAAGCGAGAAAGGCCGCAGCCGCCGCGATCTCAGACGGATCGGCCATGCGCAGTAGCGGGGTCATCGAGGCGTAGACCTTCTGGCCCTCCTCGCCTAGCGCGGCCTTCGCGAGATCGGTCGCCGTCGCGCCGGGCGACAGCACGTTGACCCGAATGCCGGTGCCCTTGAGGTCCTCCGCCCAAGTCCGCGCGAGATTACGCACGGCCGCCTTGCTTGCGCTGTAGGCGCTCATCCCCGGGGCGCCCGTGGTGCCCGCGCTCGATCCGGTCAGGATGATCGAACCACCTCGGCCCATCAGTGGGAGTGCCATCTGCACGGTGAAAATCGTACCTTTCACATTGGTGTCAAAGGTTTCGTCAAGATGTTCGGCGGTGATCTTGCCAAGTGCAGCCTGGCTTCCCGCCCCAGCATTGGCGAAGACGATGTCGAGGGTTCCGCGCTCGGCCTTTACCGCCGCATAGAGGCGGTCGAGGTCGGCCAGATCGGAAACCGATCCCCGCACCGCGCGAGCATTGGGTCCAAGCTTAGCCACAGCGGCGTCGAGCGATTCCTGCCGACGACCGAAGATGAAGACGATGGCGCCTTCCTCGATGAAGCGCTTTGCAGCGGCGAGGCCGATGCCTGTCGCGCCGCCGGTAATCACGGCAGTCTTCCCATTCAACCTGTTCATGACGTGCATCCTTGGTTGGAGTTGTTTGCAAGCGGGGGGAACTACTTGCTTGAGAACAAGGATGGAGTGCTGATAACCTAAGGACAAGTATGCACTTTTTGGTAAGTATCAAAAATGACGAAGCCTCCTGAAACCTGCGATCCTGGCTGCGGGCTCAACGCCACGCTCCGCATCATCGCGGGCAAGTGGAAACCGCTGGTCCTGTTTTTCCTGCGCGACGGCGCGAAGCGCTACGGCGAGCTCAAGCGCCTTATTCCTGGCGTCAGCGACAAGGTGCTGATCCAGACATTGAAGGACCTGCAGGCCGATAACGTGCTGGCGCGGACCGACTACAAGGAGGTGCCGCCGCGCGTGGATTACGCGCTGACGCCGCTCGGTCGTAGCCTGGCTGAGGCGATCATTCCCTTGTGCACTTGGGGAACCGAGAACATGGCGGAAATGGCCGGCATTTTCGCCGAGCGCGACGCTGTGGTTTAGCCGGATGTTGAAGAACCGCTGAGTCTAACGTCCCTCGCAGCCTTGGGAGGCGCCAGGTCGAATGCTTCCAATCAGAGTGTCAGCATGCGCGGTTTGGGCACTCTGGCGTCGCTATCGATCGGCTCAGCTTTCTCTGAGTCCGTTCGATCGAGATACAGGTTGCCGAATCGCGATCTGGGCTTGGGAAGGAGTGACTCTGGCCGTTTAACGCCCTAGCCAGGATGCAACGTGGCCGTGCAGCGACATGGCCTGCGGTGTGGACATGTATGGAAGCGCCTATGTCAGATCGATGCGACCGGTCCGCAAACTCTTGATACCGCCGAGGATGAGATCGACTCCGGCGAGAAAATCCACCCGGTCGTCGTGCGCGCGCACCCGCCCGGCGACGCTACGCGTAAACGGGTACACCTGCGGATCGAGCTGAGACCACGCCGTCTCTACCGCTTCAAGGAAGTCGGATCGGTCCAGACCACGCGCGCGTGCGAGCTGCCCGTTAGCCGCATTGCGCCCTCCGACACCGAGGATGTAGTTCAGCAACGCACCCACCACGGCCCACTGCTTGTCGTCCTTCACACCCAGGGCGTGAATCTGCCGGCCAAGGCGCTCGAGAATACGCACCATCGGCATCTCGCCCGGAGCCTGCGCCAAGGCGGATCCAACCCAAGGATGCGCGTCCATGGCGTCGAACATGCCCAGTGCAAGCGCGCGAAGGCTGGCTTTCGGCTTCGCGCCGGAAGGTATTGCTTCCATCGTGCGGGCAACGACGGCGTCACAGGCAGCAGTCAGCAGCTCACTCTTGTTGGCGATGCGCCAATAGATGGCACCCGGACCCGTCGCGAGTTTTACCGACAGTGTGCGGAATGTCAGACCGCTTTCGCCACTGGCGTCGAGTATCGCGATCGAGGCATCGATGATGCTCTGCCGTGAGAGCGATTCTTTCCGTCGACCAGAGCTGCGTGTTTTTTTGACCATGCCGCATCTTGACATAGATGGAACATCGTTCCAATATCATGGAATGATGTTCCATAAATTTTTTCGGCGCGTGATACGGCGTCTTTCGACCACGAAGAAATTCCTATGACGACGCCCGCCATGCACGATGTCATCGTCGCCGGCGCAGGGCCTGTCGGTCTCTTGCTTGCCGGTGAACTGGCCTTGGCCAACTGTTCTGTGCTCATTCTGGAAAAGGCGAAAGATCCGCACTCGCCTTTGAAGCGCTTGCCTTTCGGCATGCGGGGACTGTCGACACCCACGATCGAAGCGCTTTACCGTCGCGACCTGCTCAAGGAACTCGACGTACACAAGCGCATCAAGAATCCCCACAAAAACTCGGCGCCTGCCCAAGGGCCGCAGCGTCAGGGAGGGCACTTCGCCGGCATTCCCTTTTTGGACGGCAACATCGATGCCGCACAGTGGCGCTATCGCCTGCCGAGCTCGCTCGACACCCATTTATTGTCCGAGATGGCAGAGATGGAATCGGTGCTGAGCCGCCGCGCGGAAAGCCTCGGTGTGGAGATCAGGCGCGGGTGTTCCATCACCGACTTCCAGCAAACCGCGGATCGGGTCGCCGTTCAGTCCGGCGATGAATCCTTTGCGGGCAAGTGGCTTGTGGGGTGCGACGGCAGCCGCAGCGTTGTTCGCAAGCTGGGCTGTTTTGAATTTGCCGGTACGGAACCTGAGTTCACGGGCTACTCGGCTCAGCTTGACCTTCTCGACCCGGAGCAGCTGAGTCCGGGGCGCAACCTTATGCCGACTGGCATGTATATGCAGTCGCAGCCGGGTTATGTGGTGATGGCGGAGTTCGATGGCGGAGCCGGGCATCGCGCAGAGCCGGTCACGCGGGACCGCGTTCAAGCCGCGTTGCGAGGCATCTCTAATACCGACGTGACAGTCAGTGCCTTGCATGTCGCAACCACCTGGACCGACCGAGCGCGGCAGGTCACCAGCTACCGCAACGGACGAGTGCTTTTAGCGGGCGATGCCGCACACATTCATTCGCCGCTGGGAGGCCAGGGTCTGAACCTTGGACTGGGCGATGCCATGAATCTGGGCTGGAAACTTGCCGCTACTATCCAGGGCAGAGCGCCGGACGGTTTGCTGGACAGCTATCAAACCGAACGACACCCACTGGGGGCGCAGGTGCTGGATTGGTCGCGAGCCCAGGTGGCCATCATGAGACCCGGGCCCTCGGCCCGCGCGCTGAATGCCATCCTGCGCGATCTTATCGATACGCGCGATGGCAGCACTTACATCGCAACAAGAGTGTGGGGTGTTGCTACACGCTACGATCTTACTGGCGATCATCCGCTCGTCGGCCACAGCGTTCCCAACTTTGCGTTCGAAAGCGGCGCAACCATGGGCGAGCTGATGCACGATGGCCGGGCGACGCTGCTTGATTTTGAGAGCGATGCTGCACTTGCCACCTTCGCGAGCGGATTTGGCGATCAGATCCATTATGTTTGCGGCCGGGTACAAGAATCATTCGGCTTGCGCGCTGCGCTTGTACGCCCCGATGGAATCGTCGTCTGGGTGACAGAGAATGCTGTGGATGGCGGCGTGCTTCAAGACGCTACCGATCCATGGCTGCGGAAAAAGCTGCTGTGAACACTCCCATCGCGATCATCGGTGCCGGCCTCGGCGGTTTGGTTCTTGCGCGAGTCCTCCACGTTCACGGTGTGGCAGCGACCGTCTACGAAGCGGAGGCTTCGGCAAACGCGCGCGGGCAGGGCGGCATGCTCGACATCCACGAAAACAACGGGCAGCTTGCGCTCAAGGCTGCGGGACTTTTCGATGCGTTTCTCGACATCATCCACGCGGGCGGTCAGGCAACGCGTGTACTCGACAAGCTTGGCAACGTTCTCTTCGATGAAGCGGATCACGGCACAGGCAGTCGACCGGAAGTTCCCCGAGGCGAGCTTCGCCGCATTCTGCTCGACTCGCTGCCGGCCGACACGGTCCGCTGGGGGCACAAGCTCACCGCCGTTGCCTCGCTGGGCGGCGGGCGACACGTGCTGACCTTCGCCGATAGCTCCACGGTGACCTCGGATCTTCTCGTCGGCGCGGATGGCGCCTGGTCAAACGTGCGTCCGCTACTCTCCGCGGCGAAACCCGCGTATGTCGGCACGACCTTCATCGAGACGTATTTGTTCGACAGCGACAATCGTCACAGCGCAAGCGCGCAGCTCGTTGGCGCTGGCGCCATGTTTGCGCTGGCGCCAGGCAAAGGCATTGCAGCGCACCGTGAGCCCGATGACGTGCTGCATACCTACGTGCAGCTGAACAAGCCGAAAGAATGGGTCGACGACCTTGGCTCGTCTGATCCCGTAACCGCGCGGCCCCGCGTCGCCGATGAGTTCGATGGATGGGCGCCAGGACTGAAAGCGCTCATCACCGATGGTGAGACCGCCCCGGTGCTGCGGCCGATTTATGCGCTGCCGATCACGCACCGATGGGCGCGCGTGCCGGGGGTGACGCTACTCGGCGACGCGGCGCATCTGATGTCGCCGTCCGGCGAAGGCGCCAACCTCGCGATGTTCGATGGGGCTGAACTGGCGAGAGCTATCGCCGCCTGTCCCGACGACGTTGAGTCCGCGCTCACCGCGTACGAAAACGATCTGTTTCCACGCAGCGCATTCGAGGCGGCGGAGGCGGAGATCATCCTCAAGCTATGTCTGGGTTCCAGCGCACCGCAAAGCTTGGTTGAATTCTTTACCCAGCACCAGCCTGTCCGGTAGTGCCGCCTGACTCCGCTAAACCGGAACGCTGTCTATCGGCAATCAGCCGATGCAGGATGTTCGTTGGGAAAAGCTAACCCTGTGCAGAGCGGACCCAGTGAAGTTCTTTGAGACCGCAACCCAAAGCGGACGTAGAATCGGGTTGGGTCTGATTACAGGCGGAGGGATACATGGACGCTAGGGGATCTTGGGGTTTTCCGAGGGTGCGCTGGTCTGATGACGCTGCGAAGGCAGCCCGTCAGTTCGAAGCTTTGGAAGAGGTCCCGTCACGCACCAGCGCAATGCTTAAACGTCTGATTATCAGAACGAGCCGTATAGGTCTGGTAGCGTTTCTTATGCTTGCCGTGAACTTTTGCTACGCCGGCGACAGCACAAAAGCGGCCGATGAAGCAGCGGCGGTTCAGTGGCTGCAGAGTTCTGCGCACCCATTCAGTACTGCAAGCCCGACCATGGAAGAAATGCAGCCTCTTGTGGCCGCCTTGCACGGCGCCGAAGTCATCGGTATCGGTGAAGCCACGCACGGATCGCACGAGGATGAGTCGTTTAAGGCCGATCTGATCAAGGCGCTCATTCTCCAGGGGCGAGTCGACGTTTTCTTTCTTGAAGCGAATCGCCAGATAGGAGCGGACCTTGATGCCTACGTTACGGGTCAAGGTGGCGACCTTCCGACACTACTTCGTTCCCCGAGTCTCTTCAGGAATTTACGGAACGAGGAATTCGCCGGCCTGATTCTCTGGATACGCGCGTACAACATCCAGACCAATCATCCCGTGCATGTGGTTGGCATCGATTGCCAGGATGGCGGTATCGACGCCGAGTTCGCGCTGCGGTTCGTAAAAGCTCGCGATGCAAAGATCGCTGCTCGATTCGATGGTGCGTTTACGTCGCTGCTGGCGGGAGCCGTACGGCCACGATTCGCCGTTTGGGTAGCCACTGCAAACGCGTCCGACTACGCCAAAGCAAACGAAGCTTCTCGCAAACTGGAGCAGCTATTCAGCGCACACCAAGCGACTTGGTCAGACAAGCCGGGCTATGCGGAAGCCGCGTATGCGGCGAAAACCGCGCGACAAGCCTTTGATGCCTTTGAACTGGATGGTGGTCGAGGCAATCCTGAAAAGAACGGGATGGCATATTACGGGCGTCGTGATCGTTACATGGCGGCCAATCTGCTGGAACGCTTGAACGGGAGAACGGGCGTCTTCTGGGCGCACGACATGCACGTGATGGCGGACTTGCCGGCGACCGATGGCTGGCCATCCGGATTCACCTGGGTTGGCCGCGAAGTACACAAGGTGCTCGGCGAGCAATATCAAACCGTCACTTTTGCCTGGAGCAAAGGCTCATTCCTCTCTCAGACGCAAAAAGGAGAGCAAAACTTTGAAGTGACTCACCGCAAGCCAATGGTGCCGCAGACACTGCCCAATGACGGACCTGACGATCTTGGCGGCGTGCTTATTCGTACGGGTTTCGACGGCTTTTGGGTCGACCTGCGCACACTGCCGGTACAGCCATGGGCACGGCGTTTCGCTTCCACCAATTACGCTCGCGGCTGGGCCGGCTGGCGCGTCGATGCCAAGACATGGAACAAAGACGTAAGTGATCGTGCCTCGCTGCGCCCGGCAAGCGACATTCTCGTCTGGTTCAAACAGATAACACCTTCGCACATGTTTCCTGGCGACGATTTTTAATACCCATTTTTTATAACGGGTGATGTTTATTGATAGCTTGAAAGTGGCGATCGCCCGTTCTACCCGCTTTAAAATAAGTCGATGATGTCTGTATGTGACCGGCTGTGCGAGCCGGCTGGCTTTCTCACCACTAACTTCAGCGGGGCGTCCAGGAACCGCGAGATGGCAGAATCAATAACCTCTACATTCGGGGCAAAACTGCTTCGTCCTGCGAGAGCCGGCAAAGACGATTCGTGGGCCTTTCTGGTTTTACCAAAGGCGGTGAGCGACACGTTACCTAGGCGTGGCAGAACGTCGGTCCAGGGCACCATCAATGGGTATCCGTTTCAAGCGACGCTCGATCCGGACGGCCAGTTAAGCCATTGGCTTAAAGTCAGCCATGCGCTGCGCGAAGCGGCCGGTGCCAATATGGGTGAGGTCGTTACGGTAAAAATGTCGCCAGCCGATCCCGAGCCGGAACCGCCGATGCCCGATGATCTGCAAAAGGCCCTTGCGACGTCTCCGGCAGCGCGGGCTGCCTGGGAGGGCACGACGACCATCGCACGCGTCGACTGGATTCACTGGATAGAGTCCGCAAAGCAGGCCAAGACTCGAAAAAGCCGAGTGGATAGTGCGCGCGACAGGCTCTCTTCGGGGAAGAAGCGCGTCTGCTGTTTTGATCCATCGGGTTTTTACAGCAAGAGCCTCAGTGCTCCTCAAGTGGCGGACTAGCTGTCATTCGAAGCCGCCCAACCCAGAGCATCGGCGCCATGCTTGACGGCCGCCCGTGGCGTTGGGCAACGGGCGGAATTGTGGACGAGGGCACAACGGTTTCTGGAAACCTTACACATTGCTCAAGCGAAGCAAGAGTTCATCCAGCAGTGCGCGTTCACCGTGCGTCAGCACACCCGAGGACTGCGCCAGTCTTGCCCGCAACGTTGTCGCGGCGCTTTTCACGCCATCGTCGGCAGATGCCGATTTTTTGCCGGTGATCGCCGTCAGTGCCGCCTCCCTGGCGTCCAGCGACAGTTCGGCTTGCGCGTGGCGGTTGCCTTCGGCCAGTAGCGTCAACACCGTGCCCACACAGGCGGCGTGTATCAACGATGTAGCGCGCTCTTCAGTTCCCCGCAGACGTCCCGCCAGAGCAATGGCGTGAACACGCTCCGCCAGAACCTTGAGTCCGGCGGCGGCTGCGGGCGAACGGGGATTGCGCGTCATGATGGAAAACAGGCCGGGGTGGGCAAGTCCAAACGCGACGTGGCGATCCCATCCGTTTCGCAACGCCTCGACGGGATCTGAATGCAGCGGCTTCTTCTTTTTGGAAGCCACGTAGGCGGCCATTTCGTATTCGGCAACGGCGTCCAGCAAGGCGTCCTTATCACCGAACAGTCGGTAGATCACCGGTGCCTGAGTAGCCGCCGCCGCGGCAACCGCACGTGTCGTCGCGGCCTCCGGACCATTTGCGCGAATGAGGCCGGCAGCGGCGGCGAGAATTCGCTCGCGCATTTCGCCTGAGGCGGAGTCATTCAACACGGTGGCGGCTTTCATGGATCCAGTGAGCTCACAGAAGACTTCGCATGCTACCGAATGGATTGCATTGCCGTGTTTCCATTGATAACATAAATAAAGTATCAAAGGAAACGTAGTTTTCAGGTCAGCCTTTTGCTTTCGCTACCCGCAGCAACGCTCTTTCGGATGCGGGGCAGGCGAAAGCATCGAAGCAGACCGCTGTAAGCCAATTCGGAAAGCAGAACTGTCCAGCAAACCATGAGCGTGTCCTGCTATCGCAGATCGCCGCCGCCGAGGAAAAAACATGATCGTCGTCACAGGTGCAACGGGACACTATGGTCGGCAAGTCGTCGAAGGCCTTCTAAGGCAGCTGCCTGCCAATCAACTCGGCGTCAGCGTGCGGGATACCGAGAAAGCGCAGGACTTCGCGCAGCAGGGCGTTCGCGTGTGTCCAGGCGACTTCGCCTATCCAGCCAGTTTGGCGAAGGCATTTGACGGAGCCGATCAGGTGCTGATCGTCTCCGTACCTAAATTAGGCGAAGAGGCGCTCCGGGATCACGCCAATGCTATTCAGGCGGCGAAGCAGGCGGGCGTTAAACGCATTCTTTATACAAGCCATCAAGGAGCCGCACTTTCGTCCGCATTTGTGCCTTGCAGAGGTCACGCGGAAACGGAGGGGCTGCTGCAGGAGTCCGGCGTTTCCTATGTTTCGCTTCGCAACGGATTCTATGCAGAGTCGGCACTTTTTCAATTGGGCGGGATGAAAGCGGCGGGGAAAATCGCCGTTCCGGAAGATGGTCTGGTCTCCTGGACAGCGCGCGCGGACCTTGCGGAAGCGGCCGTCGCGGCGCTTACCCTGCCGGGACTTTTTGATGGCATTTCGCCACCGCTGACCAGCTCGGCGGTTCTGGATTTTTCGGACATCGCAGAGATCGCGTCGGAGATTCTCGACCGCCCGATCCCAAGAGAAACGATCAGCGATGAAACATTCCGCGAGGGCCTCCTGTCGCGCGGTTTACCCGCGGCGATGACGGAAGCAATCGGCACGCTTTACATCGCGAGCCGCGCCCGAGAGTTTGCCGTTATCGATCCTGCACTGGAAAAACTGCTGGGTCGTAAACCGACCAGCATGAAGGAGGTACTGCGCGGCTTTCTGTCTGCATCTGACAGTCGGCCCCATCACGCGCATTAATCGACAGGCGTGAATTTGCGCTGGAGTCGACAATGCGGGAAGTCGGCTCCAGCCTTTGGTCTTTCCACCACAGGCTTTTCGACAGCTTGATGTTGCCCTTGTGCCGCTGGACTGGGCGATATTGCAGCGGTGTAGCGGCGCGGCGCGCAGCCCATCACGCGCTTGAACGCCGTGCTGAAGGCGCTTACGGATTCGTAGCCTAGCGACAGGGCGATGACCGACACCGGCTCCATGCCGTTGGTCAGTCGATCGGCGGCCAGGAGCATGCGCCACCGCATCAGGTAATCCATGGGCGAGGATCCGACCGCCGCTTTGAACCTCAGCGCGAACTTCGATCGCGACATGCTGGCTTTTTCCGCGAGGCTTTGCAGCGTCCATCGCGCACCCGGCTCGGCGTGCACGGCGCCGATGGCCGCCGCCATCTGCGGGTCGGCCAGCGCGAACAACCAGCCGACGCTATGGCCCACGCCGTCGGCAAGATAGAGGCGCAAGGCCTGTACCAGCATCATGTGGGCAAGATGCTGGGCGACCAGGGTGCTGCCCGGCTGCGCGTCGGCCAGTTCATGGCGCATACGCTCCAGTGCCCAGCGTAGTCCCACTTTGTCGGCGTCTTCGCGCAGGTGGACAACCGGTGGCATGGCTCCGAGCAGGATGTCGGCATGAGCGCCGGTAAAGGCGAAGTGGCCGCCAAGGATCACGGTATCGCCACCGCCGTTGACCATCGCCATGCCATTGCGCCATTCGCCGCCCAGCAGGTCGAGGAAAGGCATCGGTTCCAGATCGAGGTTCCTGGCCAGGCGGAAGGGCCGTCCGTTGGGTAGCAAGAAGCAATCGCCCGCGTTCAACCGTAACGGCTCGTCGACCCCGCTCATGGCCAGCAGGCAAGTACCCGACATCAGGGCGTAGCACTTGATCCCACTGTGGGCATTGAACTGGATCGACCAGTCACCGCCCAGCTCGAAGCCGCCGGCGGCATACGTGCGTGGCTTCAGCAGCGAGAGGACGTCGGAAAGGGGATCCATCGGCAAGTTAGGACGATCGCAAAGATATCGGGGTTGTTTGAGCATATATCGTATCTTTATGAGCGCCTATCCTTGGGTTTCGTCCACGCGTCGTGGCCGCAGACCAAGGAGAAACATGATGCGCGTATTCGTTACTGGGGCTACCGGATGGGTCGGCTCTGCCGTCGTCAAAGACCTTATGGCGGCCGGCCATCAGGTGCTTGGTCTGGCCCGCTCGGACGCCGGCGCACAGGCACTCGCTGCCGTCGGCGCGGATGTGCAACGCGGCGCTCTGGAGGATCTGGACAGCCTGCGCCGTGGCGCCGCGGCCAGCGACGGCGTGATCCACACCGCGTTCGGCCACGACTTCTCCCGGTTTCAGGCCAACATGGATATCGATCTGCACGCCATCGAGGCGATTGGCGACGTGCTCGCCGGATCGAACCGTCCCTTTGTCACAACGTCCGGCACCCTGATTATCGCCATGGCCGCGCCGGGTCGACTGGGTACCGAAGATGATGCGCCTGACCCCGCCGTGCCGCGGGTGCCCTCCGAGTTGGCAACGCTTGCGCTGGCCTCGCGGGGCGTCAGGTCTTCGGTCATGCGCCTGGCGCCCTCGGTGCATGGCGATGGTGACAAGGGGTTCGTGCCGCGACTCATCGACATTGCCCGCGAAACCGGCGTATCCGCTTTTGTCGGCGACGGAACCCATCGCTGGCCCGCGGTGCATCGACAGGACACCGCCCGCGCTTTCAGGCTGGCGCTCGAGATCGGTGAGGCCGGCTCGCGTTATCACGCTGTGGCCGACGAGGGCATTGCAGTGCGCGAGATCGCCGAGGTAATCGGCCGCCAGTTGAACCTGCCCACGGTATCGAAGTCCGCTGAAGAGGCCGCCAGTCACTTCGGTTTCCTGGCCATGTTTCTCGGCCTGGACGCGCCGACGTCAAGTACGCTCACCCGTCAACGACTAGGCTGGACGCCGACCCACCACGGACTGATCGCCGACCTGCAGGGTGGCCGCTATTTCGATGGAAGCGCGAGCAAATTCAGCGGCGGTTGAACGACTTCGCTTGAAGAAAACGGGTGGAGACGACTATCACCACGGATTACTCGAACGAGCGCGACGAATAGGCAGCTGCCGAAGATTTTCCCTGCACGTTTTGTTAGCGAAAGATCTCGGCGACGAAGAGCCTTCGCAGCGCGATTGTCGACATCTCGGACTCGCGTGCCGCAACGAGCAACAGAACCGAGTGCTATTCACTCATCTGTCCGTCGGCGACGTATCAGTAAACCTCTCGGCATGATCTGTTTTGTGCTGTCCCTTATCATGAGGACTGATCTATATCCGTTCGCCATCACCATCGATCGCCGTGCCGCCGGTCGATGGCGTGTCGAGAAACAGGCTCACCTGTTTTTTCAACGCCTTCTCCGGCAACTTGGAAATAGAGCAGCTGGCCATCGGGCGAGGTTTCGAGCTGATCGGTATGCACGTGCATCGGTTTGCCGTCCGCCATCACGACATGGCCCGTGAAATACATTGGCCGGGTGCCGGTGGTAAACGCGGTGTGCGTCAGCACGCGGCGTTGAGACCGGTTTTCTGATTCACCACGATCACCGCAGGTTCGCTGGTATCTCTCAGATAAATCCAGTCGCCATGAAAGCGTAGGTCACCGACATGCGAGAGCGGTGTTACGCCGCCGTCGAGCGGAATGGCGCGAATGCCGTTGTTGTGGGCCAGGTCGATGACCACCAGCTAAAATCGCGTCGCGTTAATTGTTTGGCGGGTAAGTCTGGCTTGCTAGACACTGGCTGTTACCTCAGAGAGCGACAACGGGAGACGGTCCTGAATTGCGGGATGCATATCGGTTCTAGGAAACAAATGTGCCGGAACGTGGACGCAATGAGAAGCGCTACCTGGAGCCGCTTAAACGGGAGGAGCGCCACTACTTGGAAACTGGTAACGCTGACGCTTCTGCAGGCATTGCCTCATTGCGAGGACGCTGCTGAACAGCGCGTCGCAGCGTGGCGATGGCTGCGGATTGACATGCGCGTCCGTGTGACGTGTTTCACGCGGTAGCCGAGCGGTATGCGTGAAGCCACGCTTCGACTTTAAAGCCCCACGCCGAAGGGGCTAGACTCGGGCAGACGAGAGGCATGGAGTGCACCCAATGAGCTGCCCTTTTCTATCCGGTCTACGTGGTTTGTATGCCCACGACGATGCGCGGATGACGGGTCTGAACTGTCGTGAGGCCCCGCCATGAATTACCTGCGATTTCTTTCTTCGCTGATTCTATCCCTCGGCTTGGTTACCTCTGCATGCGGCGCCTCTATGAAAACTCCCGACATCAAGCAAAATCCGCATCCGACGCAGCGTCATGAAGTCACCATGATGATTGATGGTGCGCCGGGCGCCTTCGATGCCATCGAAAGCTACGTCAAATACCAGGTCATGAATCCCCAATGCGTACCGATGCATGAAGGCAGTGGAGCGACGCCCACGATAGAAAAGAGCGTGCCTATTTCCCTGACGAAAACGGGGGAGCATGCCTTCAAGGGCTCGTTTTATTCTGATCTACTGCAAGACGAAGATTATTTCGGCATGGGCGTTTGTCGGTGGTCGGTGGTGGCCACGGGCGCAAGACTCAAAGTCAGATCGGTGGTTTTCAGCCCCGATCTATCGAAGACCGATATCGAAAGTCACCAGCCGGATGTGACGTATTTCGCCAAAGAATCATTCAGCGCTCAGAACGCGGCGTCAGATGTTGAAGTGGGTTCCGAAGTCACGCCGTTCATCACGCAGCACCCGGACAAGTTTTTCTCGGTCACGCTGACGGTCGGGGAGAACACCAAATGACACTTCGACCCACTGACTACGCGTTGCTTTCGCAAAACGCCTATCAGCAGCCGGATTTGGGTTCGCGCGTCACGCTCGATGGCGTGGATTACAAGCCGATGGATTACGCGAATGATCCGCGCACCGGTTTCCAGGCCACCGCTTACGATCACACGAATTCTGATGGATCGCATAGTGTTGTCATTGCCTACCGCGGCACGGAGTTCGGCAGGGAGCCCGTGCAAGACGGCGTTGTGGATGCGGGAATGGTGCTTGCCGGCGTCAACCTGCAAGGTCCGGACTCGGAAGCATTTACAAAGCGCGTGATGGACAAGGCTCACGCCGACGCGGCCAAGTTTGGCTATCAGACCGATATCACGGTGACCGGGCACTCCCTGGGCGGCACGCTCGCCGAGATGAACGCGTACAAATACGGTTTGCATGGGGAAACCTTCAATGCCTATGGCGCCGCCGGACTTGCCTTGGGGATTCCCCAAGGCGGTCATCAAGTCATCGACAACGTGCGTGCGACCGATGTTGTCAGTGCCGGTGCTGCACACTTTGGAGAAGTTCGTACTTATGCGGCGCCGCAGGACATCGATGTCTTGTCCAAGGCGGGCTATAGCGATAGCCAGGTAGTGAACGCCCTGTCTTTCCACTCGCCCATCTTGGGCGCGATTCAAAAAGACGCGCACGCCATCGAGAATTTCGTCCCGAACAACAAATTGCTTGGAGATTCGATCATCACGCCGGCCAATGCGCAGCGCTATGAGACGCATCACGTCATGGTAGATCGGTACCGTAATGAAATTCAGGCTGCTCGCGTCGTTGCTTCAGCTGACTGGGAGATTCCCAATACCCTTGTTCGAACCGGCTTGGCCATCGACCACGCAGTGGCTGAGAAAGTCACGCAGGGCGCTCATGCCGTCGCGAACGCGTCCGCTGATGCCGCTCACTTTGCCGAGCGCGAAGCTGTCAAAGGCTACGACGCAACCCGCGCCGGCGTCGTGAGCGGCGTACGCGCCGTCGAGCGGGGTTACGACGCCACCGTGAGTGCTGCGTCTCATGGCGTGGATGCAACCGTGCACGGTGTGAAAGTGGTCGAGGGCATCGGGGCGCGGGCCTATCACGCCCAGGTTGAAGCCACGTCACGAGGTCTCGAAGCGATGGCTGATCATCTCAAAACACCATCGGTGCACCTTGACCATCCAGCGCATCCTGATCATCCGCTCTATCGGCAGTCGCTCAGCGCGGTGCATCGCCTCGATGCACAAAATGGTCGAACGCCGGATCAGCACAGCGCCAATTTGGCCGGCGCCGTCACCGTCGGTGCTCGCGCCAACGGTTTGAACAAGGTTGATCACGTGGCGCTGAGCGATGACGGCTCCAAAGCCTTCGCCGTGCAAGGGGATTTGCGTTCGCCGCTGAAGCAGGTGGCCAACGGCATCGACACAGCGCAGGCCGTCAATACGCCGGTAGCTCAAAGTAGTGCGGGGTGGTCGCAGGCGATGCAACAGCATCAGCAACAGCACGCCCAGACACACGCTCAACCGCAGCTGCAGAGGCATCAGCAGGAGCAGCTGGTTCCGCAGCAATCGAACCCTGTGACGCCGCAGTAGTCGTTGTTGTCCGGCAGGACACTCGCAAACGCTCGCGGAAAGCATTTGGCAGAGGGCCGGAATCCTAAGCCGTGGTCGGCGGCTTTTTGCTATGACCGTGTTCTACCGCGCTTTCGCACCTATTCCGCTGGGTTCGAACTCATCTTCCCATATGCTGGGAATTCGATATTTGCATCAGCGACTCGATTTATTGGAGAAATACATAGCCCAAGCATCCACCTTGCCTGCGTGGTTTAACGATGCAATCCAGGCTTTGCAAGCAGAAAACATCGATGGCTGAATGAAGATTTATGCAGCGGACGCCGTGCACGAGTTTTCGTTTGCACCTACGGGTGGCATCAACAAGCTGGAAGGTCGCAAAGCGATTGCAGCCTATATGGGCCAACTGCCAACGCTCATTCATTTCGGCTCGCTCAGCGACGTTCGCGTGCGCGAAGTGGGCAATGAACTCATCATCGAGGCCACCGGGCATCATCGGCGCGTTTCGGACAATACGCCGAGGGAGCTCAGCTACATCTGGTTCATCACTCTGCGCGACGGTCAGGTGACGCACTTTCGCGATTACATGAACCCATTGCAATTGTCGGCAAGCTAAAGAACTCCGGGCCGCGTCGGCACAGGAAAAGCGGCTTCGAGTCTTTTTTCTGTTGCCGTGCGGTGCGAATAGCGGCAGACAAAAATGTCAGAGACAAACTGATCAGTTGACCGACGGCTTGAATGTTCCGCGCCGCCGTTTCTTTGAGTTTGTCGAAACCGCAGCCCTGACCGTATCTTTATCAGGCGGTCGGAGGTTGGCCAGTGAACACCGCCAGCTGAGCCGCAAAAGCGCGTTTGAAGGCGGGGCGCGCTTCGCCGCGAGCGACATAGGCAACGAGGTTGGGATATTCGTGCAGGATGCCCGATGCTTTCGATCGGAGCAGCACGCCGATCATCATCAGGTCGCCTGCGCTGAACCCGCCATCGAGCCAGTCGGCGTCGCCAAGGCGAGCGGAAAGTTGCTTCAATCGGTCGCGTAGACGATCTTCGATCAGAGGCAGGCGCTGTGTGCTCCAGGGCTTGTCACCTTCGAGAAACTTGGCGGTGACGAGTTCAAGCATAGGCGGCTCTACCGTGTTGACCGCGGCGAACATCCAGGTGATCGCGCGTGCCCGTGCGTCCGCATCGTTTGGCAGCAGGCCTGCATGGCGCTCTGCGATATGCAGCACGATCGCCCCCGACTCGAACAGGACGAGATCACCTTCTTCATAGGTGGGGATCTGCCCGAAAGGGTGTAGCGAACGATGCGCTGGTTCCTTCATCGCACCGAACGAAACCAGCCGAACTTCATAAGGCTGCTCCGCTTCTTCCAGCGCCCAGCGAACGCGCATATCGCGCGCAAGTCCTCGGCCGCGATCGGGCGAACTTTCAAAGGCGGTAATGGTGGGGATCATGGAAAGACTCTAGGTGATGGCGTGGCGCCATGGAAGAGGGGGAAGGGTGTAACTCCGAACAGACGGGCGACTTCTGCTCAGATACGCCGGCTGACGGTTGCCAGCCTCAGCCGCGCCGAGCGGCTTCGATCGCCGCAATGTCGATTTTCGTCATGTCCATCATGGCGTCGAATGCGCGTTTGGTGACAGCAGGGTCAGGGTCGGCGATCGCAACTGTCAGTGCGCGGGGTGTGATCTGCCATGAAAGCCCCCACTTGTCTTTGCACCAGCCGCAGGCGCTAGCGTGGCCGCCGTTATCTATGATTGCGTGCCACAGGCGGTCGGTTTCAGCTTGGTCAGCGGTCGCCACCTGGAACGAGAAAGCCTCGTCATGCCGGAACGCCGGGCCACCGTTCAATCCGATGCTGCGGATCCCCATCACCGTGAAATTAACCGTCAGCACATCGCCCCGCTTGCCGGCGGGAAAGTCACCCGGCGCGCGATAGACGACGTCCACCGCACTACTCGGAAATGTTTCAGCGTAGAACGTGGCGGCATCCAGAGCGGTGCCGTCATACCCAAGGCAGATCGTGTTCTTGCTGACCATGGATGCTCTCCTTTTGTTCGGACCAGCGAGGGTGCTTTTCATTATCTTCAAACAACGTGCGCTCCCCCAATAGGCCTATGTCGGCTTGCCTATCGCGCGGGTGAAAAAACCGCAGCGGCCACTGCGGTCAATTGCAGTGAGGGTTTGGTTTACCTGGCCGCGCAAGAGCGCATCTGAATCTACCCGAGTATCTCCGTGTTTCAAGGTGTGTCCGCTGCGTCCGATGTCCGCGTGAAGTGTCCGCGGACGAGCGCTCTCTTTCAATGATCCGCGAAAAACGGCATGGGAACGGGGTTTTTAAGGCATGACGGCATTGGCACGGTGCTTGCCATATCTACCTCGAACGCTTCGTTTACTCATCCAATGGAGAGCCACCATGAAATACGAAATCGAAACCCTGATGCTGCGTAGCCTGTTCGGCGCCTGCGCGCTGATCTGCGCCATGACTGTCGGCAACATGCTGGTGTTGTAGGTAGTTGATAGAGCGAAGTAGCGCCAGCCACAGGTTCATGTGGTGCGGCGTTGTCCGCCTCGTTTTACGGACGGACGCGATTTCCCACCGCGCCCGTCCCACTACGCCCGTTTCCCCTCCCCCATAAACGTAAGGAATTGAGCCATGAATAATATTCTTTCGCCCCTCCCCGCATTGCGCCGTATCACTCGCGGTCTGGCTTTGGCCGGCATCGTTGCCGCGTTCGCCGTGACCGGCATATCCACCGCCAGTGCGCAAGCCACCGCGGGCGTCGTGTTCGGCAAGGCACCCGTGGGCTATAGCGTTGCCGTGCGCAGCGACGCGACCGGGGCTGGCCGAACGGTGAAGGTGGATTCCACCGGCCGTTACTCCGCACGCGAGCTGCCAAGGGGCAACTACACGGTCACGCTGCAGCAGAGCGAACAGGACGTAGCGAAACATCTCAACGTGCCGGTAATCGCTGGTCGCGGCATCGAAGTGGATTTCAACTGCAGCGAGGTCAAGTGCAACGACGTTGCAGCCACGAAGTGAGCGTTGACTCACTGACGCGCGACCATTGAAGAGAAGCCGGGTAGGGAATCTGTCCGGCTTTTTCTTCAGACGGCGGATGCAATGGGCGTGTTTGCGGGCAGGCTGGTCTGCGCTGCGCTTCTTTGCTACGAATCCCTGGCAAGCGCGCCCGATTCCGGGGGACTGGCTAGCACTGTGAGCGAGAAAACACCGGCTCGGCGCCGCGCTCGCCAGCTTCCAGCCACGCGATCTTGGCGCGCACGTATTTCCGCATGGCGCGAATGCGTTCGGCCTTGAGGTCGATCGCCTCCAGCTGGCCACGCATGATGGCGAGCTTGCGCGCCCGATCCATTCCGCCGGCCGCGTATTCCTGGTTGAACGTGACGATCTGCTTGAGAGTGAAGCCCAGTTGCTGCGCGGTGCGAATAACCGCCGCGCGATCCAGATCGGCTTCGCTAAACTGCTGATAGCGGTTGCTGGCGCTGTTTCCCACGTTGGGCGCGAACAGGCCGAGCTTTACATACAGGCGCACCGCATCGCGGGTCAGATCGGCTCGGCGGCAGAACTCGGCGATTAGCATGGGTTATCTCTTGACTTGGGTGTATAGACCCTAGTTTAAACTGCCGGCTACTGAATCCCAAGGATCTGCACCATGACGAAAAATACCACCCACGCCACGAAGAAGGTTGCGCTGATTACAGGCGCATCCTCCGGTATCGGCGAAGCGACAGCGCAGCGTCTGCTGGCCGATGGTTACGTGGTTTATGCCGCCGCGCGGCGGCTCGACCGCATGCAGGCGCTTGGCACGGCGGGTGCCCGCCTGCTGTCGCTGGATCTGACCGATGATGCGTCGATCGTCGCCGCAGTGGACGCTATCCGGCGAACGGCAGGACGCCTTGATGCCTTGGTCAACAACGCCGGCTACGGTTCCTACGGTGCATTGGAGGACGTGCCGCTGGACGAAGGTCGCCGCCAGTTCGAGGTCAACGTGTTCGGGCTGGCGCGACTGATCCAGCTGAGCACGCCGATTATGCGCGCGCAGGGCAGCGGCTGCATCGTCAATATCACCTCGATCGGCGGCAAGATGCACGAACCGCTGGGTACCTGGTATCACGCCACCAAGTTTGCCGTTGAAGGTTTGAGCGATTGCCTGCGGATGGAGCTGGCGCCCTTCGGCATCGACGTGGTGATTGTCGAGCCCGGTGCGATCCGCACGGAATGGACCGGCATCGCCAAGGAAAGCCTGCTGCGCCAATCCGGCCATACAGCCTACGCCGAACAGGCCACCGCGCACGCGCGCTTGTTCGAGTCCGGCGAAACGTCGAAGATGGTTTCAGAACCGGGTGTGGTCGCTGCCACTATCGCGCGCGCCTTGCGCGCGAACCGGCCTCGTACTCGTTACGCCACCGGCGGCGGCGCACGCATCATTCTGTTCCTGCGCCGAGTGCTTAGCGACCGTGCGTTCGATGGGCTGATGCGGATGGCGGAGAAGGGGGCGGCGTAAACACGAAGGCGGAAACGTTATCTGTTTAAGTGCCTGTTGATTCGTCAGACACCCGTGTCAGGCCTGTTTTGATCATCGTGGAGGCGAACCCGACTTCGCACCCGGAAAAGCGCACGGATGCCTCAGCTCAGGCGACTTGCCCGCTGAGCTCGGCGAGAAACGCGCTTGGCGTCGTGCCGGCGATGGCGTGGAAGTCGACGATGAGATGCGCCTGTTCGTAGTAACCGGCGGCGGCGATGCTCGCCCAGGTAGGCTCATCTTCCTCGCGTGCGGAGTTCATCGCACGGTGGAAGCGCGTCAACTTGGCGGACGTCTTCGGGCTCACGCCGACGGCTTCACGAAACACGCGACGGAGATGTCGCTCGCTTACGCCGAGGTCGCTGGCAACGGCCATCACCTTGGCACGTCCCAGTCTTTCGGCGGCGTCGAAAGCCAGCTGTGAATTGGCGCCCGGCCGGTGATCCTTGGCGATACGTTCGGCGATGGCATGCTCCAGAACCGTCGCCGCAGCGAATGTGTCGCGTGCACTGGCAAGCTGATTGGAAGCCGCATCCGCCAGGACCTCGGCTTCATCCCGGTGTTTCCGCGTCTTGCAGATGCCGTCAAAGCTGGTGCCGCTTAATCTATCAAGCGACCCGGCAAAATTTTAGATGGCTAAACGGCACTTCATTTTTTATCAACCCGGATGCAGCTGACGGGCTGCCGCTACCGCGGTGTCCTCCGGACGCGTATTGAAAGCAATGGCTGCGTGCGGCGCGGCCTTGTGAATAATGTTCACCACTGTTTCGAACATGGTGAGGCTTTTCGGTGGAATACGCAGGCCTCCGCCGATGACCACGCAGTCGTAGTTGGCGCTTTTCAGCTGTTTTTCCAGCATGGCGCTGCCGGCCGCATCGGGCGTGATCATGCAGGTGTCGCCCTGCCATCCACGCTCCTTGATCTTCTCGACGGCTATAGCAATACCGGCATTGATCTTGTCGGCATCGAAACCGGGCGGAAGCGACGGGTCGGAAAAATCGACGGTTTCCGGCTTCTGGCCGACAAACAGGACGCGGGTCATGCGGTTTACTCCATGCGATGGTAACGGGAATGCTCTGACCTTACTCCGTTTAGCCACAATCTCTTTGTGCTTGTCGTGCCCGCAGCGCAGCTGGTTCGTTGTGGTATCCAAAAGATGGGACGCAAGCACTGGTTATCGCTTGACCAAGATCGCACGGTGTCGAAGTGGTCATCGCCTGACTGAACGGTGACCACCAGGGAACAGCGCGGCACGCGTCAGCGGCGTTATGACAGATTGCGGAAGCGGAGCATCGGTCATGGGCCTGCGTTCTCGGGGCGGTGATCTCATGTCAATGATATGGAGAATTAACAAAACCCGGCTTGGTTCAATTTCGCGAATGTCGCAGCGCCGAGGGAGGTCTATGCGAATGACTTGAACAACGTCGATTTGTTACGGCGCTGTTTGATCCTGCGGCAATGGAAGCAAGTCAACGTATTTCGTTCCTCAATAAGCAGTGAGGCATGAGCTCTGGACACGTCGCACCGGCCCATCGACGTTGCTTGAGCCGGCCAAGCGCTGCCTGATGAGGGCAGGGCGGATAAAACCGTTTGACGGCCGGTGGAGCAGACGTTTCTCTCACCACCGCCCGTCGACACTACGGGCAGAAGCGGTAACGTCGCCAGACCATCCAAAGCGGCCGATTAAATTGACCGATCGCTGGAGTTTTCAACCCGGTAGTTGCTTAAGGAATACGCCACATGTCCGAGACCATTTTCGAAGCGCTGCGAGAAAGCCATAAAACCCAGCGCTCGCTGATGCGCAGCCTGATGCTTTCCAAGCCCGGCGAGCATCGCGTGCGCGTTTTTACCGAGTTGCGCGTGGAGCTAGCCGCGCATGAGGCGGCGGAAGAGCGGTATTTGTACGTGGATATTCTGATGGACGACCGCGGCCTGAACTCGGCGCGGGATGCGTTGAGCGATCATCACAAGATGGACAAACTGGTCGAATCTCTGCAGACGCTGGACCACAAGGGCAGAAGCTGGACGAGCACGGTGAAAAAGCTTTCAGCTGCGCTGCATGATCATCTGAGCGAAGAGGAAAAAATCTTCTTCCAGGTATCGGGCAAAATCCTCAGCGGGACGCAGAAAACCGCGCTGGCGAAAAAGTATCGGAAGAATTACCTGGAAATGCGCGCAAAACTGTTGGCCGCCTGAGGCCTCGTTACTTGGAGGCTCGGCCTGATCAAAACGCTGAGCGGCGTCCTGTGTGATGCGAAGATCGCGTGGATCAGTATTCGGATGAATGAGGCGCCTAAGCACTGGCGTGGCAGCAAGCACAGCACGTCGGGCAGGTGGCTCCGCGTGTTGACGTAGGTCACCGCGCTAAGACCGGTACGTACTGCTTGTGATCGCCATAATGCTTGCCCTTGGTGTCGACGTTGGCGCACAGCTGTCCTTTTTCGCACATGACGAGGTCGGCGTCGTTGTACGTTTTCATCAGATCCGCCGTGAGCTGATTCTCCTCGATCACCCTGGTGTAATGCATCGACAGCCAGATGCCGCCGACCAGTAGCAGCAAAAAGCACGCTGCCGTGACGCCCACTACTTTCCAGATCAGCAGCTGCTGCAGGCCCTCCATGCGCTTTATCTGTTGAGCCAGCGCGTGCGACACGCTGCCGACTTCGGTGCCGGCCTTGTCCAGCCGCTGTTGATAGTCGGCCACGGGCCGTGAAAGCCCTTGTTGCACCTGATTCAACACTTGACCAGGCAGCCGTTGCATGGCGTCGTTAGTGGACTCCATGACCACGACGGGCAACTGTTGCGTCAGCCCCTGCAGCTCTTGGGACGAAGCCAGCAGGCGTTGGTCAATCTCATCGCAACGGCGTTCAAACTGCTCCATCAATGCCGCTGTCTTGCTGATCAGCTCGGCCAATTCATCTTCTTGCATCGTGCTGCATTCCTCGTCCGATCACGGGTTCTATGCTGGATGGTCAGTGCTGGTGCGGACCACCGATCACCGGATTCGGTTGTTGCGGTGGCATCTGCTGTGGTGGCTGTTGCGGCAAGGCCTGCGGGGGAGTCTTTTGTGCGGCCGCCTGTTCCTGCCGATTTACCGTGTCGACAGCCTGGGCCTGCATGGCGCGAGCCGGGGCTGCATTGGCCAAGGCCTGGGTTTCCGCGCGCAACGCCGAGTGATCACCGGATTTTCCTGCCGCCAGCATGCGGTCTAGCTGGGATGAGAGTCCACTTGTTTGCGCGGCTTTCGCCTGTTCGGGCGTTAGTGGCACGGCGCCTATCTTTACCGGCTGTCGTTCGAACTTTTTGCTGAGCGACTCATTGCGCGGCTCGGCGTCGTTGCGATCTCCTACGACCCGACTGAAATGTATCTTGGGTGCAAGCCTTTCGTTATAGCCGCCGGGCTCAAGTCGATTGATTTTGGGCGTCAACGTGTAAAGCATGTTGCCCTCATCGGAACGATGAATCACATTGAGGCGCGGATCGTTTGACTCGGCTCTCTTCTCCAGAAACGGCTTGTCGCTCAACCCATTGAGATAGTCACTCATCAAATTGTTGCTGCGGACCGCCAAGCCGTCGCGATGGTAGCTTCCGCCGACATCCGAGTGCGCACCAGCGACGTTTACAGCGAGGAATCGGCCATCGGGAGTCGCGCCGGGTTTAATGATGTGATCGGACTTGAATAAACCGCGGCGCTCATCATCGGCAATGATCTGGAATCCGGAAATCACCGAAGGTGGCAGTCTTCGATCTTCAAGCCACACGGGTTTGCCCGTGCCGACTGGATCAAACAGGCCAACGGCTTGAGCTGTTTCCCCGGGTTTAACCAGCGGAGGTTTGTCGTAAGTAACCTTGGATATCAGTCCATTTGACCCGTAGGAATATTTAGCGCCGTCAGGATCCTGGATGCCGCGCTCCTGAACCAGTCGCGAAAATCCTGCCGCTTGCTCAGCCCCGCGGCTGAAGCCGATATCGGCGACGCTGATCTTCATGTTGGGGTTTTCAGTTTTCCACGCAGCTGCCTGTTTAATGAAGAGCTTGTACATCTCTTCCGTGCGCTGGTTGTAAGTGCCGCCGGTCATAGCATCAAGGTTGCTAGCGGCATCAGTCTTTTGTGAGCCCGGCTTTGGTGTGCCGGGACCGGCCACATAACCGACTCGGATTTGCCTGTTACCGTTGTCGCTGAGCACGGTAACGTCATCGGCGATTTTGGCAACATTCGTTGCGTGGTTGGGATCAGTTCTTTTGTCGTTGCCTGTCCCATCAAACGCAGCGATGAACAGACGCTCATTGGGGTTATCCGAGTGAATCAGTACCGGGGCTTGAAACCGGGATAGTGCAATGCTGGCGTCCTTATACGTATTCAGTTTCTGCTGATCAGCTGGGTAATGCGAGACGCCGTCTCCCAGATAGCCATCGGCTTCAGCCTTATGTTTCTCTTCGGTCATGTCCGTACTCCGAAATCAGTATGCGTGGCTCCATGCCAGGAACAGGTCATTGCGGTGCGTACTACGCGCGTTTCCTGGGATCTGTTCCGCCTTCGTCGGGACGTACGCAGACATGTACACGTTAATCGTGTGGTCGTTCACCTCGAGGAAGATATCGGGCTCGCCGGCTACCGGTCCTTCATGAAAATCCGCCATTTCAGATTTAGGGACGTTATGCCACATCAACTCATCTTTGAAGATATCTCCAATGTCCACTTTGGCTTCATGAGAGACGCCGTCCTTGGATTTCCAGGTTACCTCCGCAGGAGGTGGAAAATCGCTAATGCCTAAAGTGGAAGCAAAACCCCAATCGCTTTTATAGTCCGGCGATTTAGGTGCTGAAGTTGGCCTGTCGAGATAGGGCCTGGTGAAATCGTTGTTGTCGTAGAACACGCTGCAACTTATGGTGTTGTAGCAGTGCGCCGCGAAATTATGTTTCTTGAACCGCAAAGGGACGGCGGTTGTCATTGCAGGCGGTTCGATTCTTGCGTTGGCTTGGGCTGACATGGCTGGATGGCATCCTGTCATCAATAAAACGGAAACAGCGATCGAGAACGTGGCGCGACGAAAGTTGAACGGGCTGAGCATCTGGCTCTCCTGCCTTGAGCTACAACAGGTCGAATGTACCTTCCTGCGGCATGATCGACAATACGACGAAGTAGTGGTTCGCTGTTCGCCGCGTCATATCTGCGACATGACGCAGATTGTGTCCGATACGTTTCATCCAGAACCGATGCCCGGATGCGTTTCATGTGCGCCACTGAGCCCGATGACTTTCAGCCCAACATGCTTAACCCGTCGCAGGATTGACGGGGTGGTTGCTGCGGTTGCGATCGCCATCGGTTCAAACCGGTTCATCAACCAAGCCTCACTCTTGCCGCGGTCAGTGGTACTTCGATCCGTTGCCGTTTTGTGGAAATTTGCTGGAGAGTTTTATGCGTTTTGGCGCTGTCTTTGTGGCCGCTGCTTTTTTGATGTGTGCATCCATGGGAACCGCCGTGGCGAGGCAGGGCCGTCGAGCGGAGGGGAGTGAAAAAGCGAACGCTTCAGCCAACTGTTTCGATCCATCGGATCCCACCGAAATAAGGCTCTGGCCCGGAACTGCGCCTGGCGCGGCGGGCAATGATCCATGCCGCGACATTCCCTATCTGAAAATGTATTCGCCGGACGACGCGCACGATACGCATCGGGCGGCGATATTGATTATTCCCGGCGGCGGCTACGACCGCCTTTCGGACGCGAAAGAGCAGGCGCCCGTCGGCGAATATTTTGCGAACACGCTGCGGGTCAAGGCGTTTGTGCTGTATTACCGCCTCGTGCAGAAGGATGGTACCTATCGCTATCCCGTGCCAATGTGGGATGGCAAGCGCGCACTGAATATTATTCACCACGATGCGCGCGAATTAGGCGTCGATCCATCACGCGTCGGTGTGTTCGGCTTTTCCGCCGGCGGCCATCTGGCCAGCACGCTGGCGCTGCATCCCGATAGTGACTTTGAGCTGCCACAGCGCGATGCCATCGACGCTGACAACACGACACCGGCGTTTCTTGGCCTCGGATATCCCGTCATATCGATGCTGCCATCCGAATACGCATCACCGAATTCCTTGAAGCATCTGCTTTATGGTTATGACGGTCAGGCGCTAGATCAGCTTGAGCACCGCTTGTCGGGCCAGGAAAATGTCAAACGCGATATGCCGCCGGTGTTCCTGTTTGAAAGCCTGGACGATCAACGCATCAGCCCCGAAAACAGCGTGCAGTTCGCCGCCGCGCTAAGCGCCAACCACGTGCCGGCAGACGTGCATCTGTTCAAGCACGGCGAACATGGGTCGGGGCTGTCGGAAGGCATTCCCGAGGAACAGGCGTGGCCCGGCATGTTTCAGTCGTGGCTCAACCAGCTCGGCTTTATCGGCCACGCGCAAAGGCGTTGATGATTCTCGTCGTGCGTTGTCGTCGTAAAGAATAGAAAAAAGGCCGATCTCAACGATCGGCCTTTTTCTTTTTCTCTCGATTTCTCTCAACGCAGGTGACGATTACAGCACGCGACGCGCCGGGTATTTCCGCAGGTGATACACGCGGTGAATGCGACTGGCGCCAAGCCAACCGCCAATGGCAGAAGCCAGCAGCGCGAGGAAGCCGCTGATGAAAGCAATCCACAGTGTCAGTGAAAGGTAATGTGCGGCCTTGTCTGCCGCCATTTTGGATTCGGAGCGCGCGGCGTCGATCTCCGGCGTCAGCTTTTGTAGCGAAGCGGCGGCGGAGTCCTGGCTCGTACCGGTGTCGGCAGCCAATAGTGCAGTCGCGATATCGTCCTGGCCGGCAAGAATGGCGGTAACGATCGGTGCCGATCCGCCGCGCTCGCGCCCGGTCAACTGATACGCAACGTTAGCGTCGAGCACAGAGACTGCTGGCGTCATGGCCGGTGGGCCGCCATCGTGCATGTCCGGACCCGGACGGCCCATGCCGCCACCGTGTCCCGACATGGCATGTCCAAGGCCCAGCGCCAGCCACGCGGCGGTCGTCGTCAACGATAGTCCCCAGACCGTGACGCCGTGAAGCGCGCCGCTGGTGTCGTCATTGCGGCCGTCGAACCAGGCCGCGAACAAGCCGCCGATAAACAGCGCGCCAACCCAGGTGACTATCATCCAGATCGCCGTGCCGATGCCGATGCCCTTGGCGCTGCCGGCGGCATTCCATGCGTCGAAGCTGGCAAAGCCGAGCGCAAGGCCGGCAGCATAGAGCAGCCCCGCCGTTGCCGTGGCAACCAGCCATCCGGCAAAGATTGCACTGAACCGCATGGGCGGGTGGGCAAGGGCCAGTTCGTCGTGAACCAGTTCGTTATTAGGTACGTAGGACATGGGTTTCTCCCGGTGTCTGAAGGGTGGCCGCGTCAGCGGTGGAACAGGACGCAGCCATCACGCACAACCTCTCAGCAGCGCGAACAGGATCAACAGGGGAATGGGCACGCCCATCATCCACAGCAGCACGTAGCCAATGCCACCTTTTTCTTTGGATGAAGGCGGCGGCGATATCGGGTTTGTCTCGTTCATGGTTTCTCCCTCTCATGTGGTTGGACCGCGACGAGCCCTCAAGCCCCACCTTCGTAGCGGTGACGCAGGTTGTCTTCTGGAAGGTGGATGCAGTGTGATGCCGGGAAACGGGATTTCACGAAAGCCACGCAGTCGGCGGCAGGGTGGCCATGCTGCTGTCGCCTTTCTTGAAGAGATATAGAAAGATGCCGCGATCGGTATGAAAGCGCTTGATTCGTTAGCGCGCCAGAGTCGGCAAACGTTATCGGCGAAAACGCAGCTTCAACCGATCGATTTTATTCAGGAGGAAATTTCGGCCGTTGCCATTCGGATGGCTCGCGGAAAAACAGCAAGAGCAACCACGGTGAGTAAGCGGTAAATCGCTATGGCCGTCCAACTAACGTGCCAGCTTGTCGTAGCTGATGCGGGCAGACCTGATCTGCGCATGCGTGTTTTCCGCCCACAGCACAAGCTGGGAGAGCGGGTCGAGCAGCGACTCGCCCAGAGTAGTTAGTCGGTACTGAACGCTGGGCGGCTTGGTGGGAAAAACCGTGCGAATAAGCATGCCGTTGCGTTCCAGATCCCGCAGCGTCTGCGTGAGCATGCGTTTGGAGATGTCGGGGATTGCTCGCTGAATTTCACCGAAGCGCCGAGGCTCGACGGCCAGGGCCATCACGATAAGCGTTGTCCATTTGTCGCCGATGTCATGCAGCACATCGCGTACCGGGCAGAGGCCCGTGTCGAGTGCCTGCGCGCGCCACGCTTCAAATCGGCTGAACAAGGTTTGGTTGAACAGCGTCGATTGGCTTTTTGGCAGAGGGTCACTCTTAAGTAACTTGGTCACAATAAACTGCCTTCTTCCGCTTCGTCTTGAAGGTCTCTAATGTAGACCTACCTCCTCCAGGCAACAAGGCGATCCCCATGTCTTTATCTCATCCCCGCATCTTGGTCACCGGCGCCAACGGCCAGTTAGGCCGACTCGTGGTCAACGGCTTGATCAAACACGTGTCCGCATCGCAGGTCATCGCATCCGTTCGTAACGTTGAAAGCGCCAGCGATCTGGCTGCCCAAGGCGTGCAAGTGCGCGCGGCAGATTACGATAATCCGGCTGCGCTTGCGGCGGCGTTTGTCGGCGTCGATCGCCTTTTACTGATTTCTTCCAACGCCATGGGCCAGCGTGTTGAGCAGCACGGCCATGTCATCGACGCGGCAATGCAGGCGGGCGTATCGCTGATCGCTTACACCAGCGTGCTGCGCGCGGACACTTCCTCGTTGGGTCTGGCCTCTGAGCATCTGGCCACGGAAAAATTGTTGCAGGCATCCGGCGTGCCGTTCGTCCTGCTGCGTAACGGCTGGTATAACGAAAACTACACCGGCAGCGCGCTTGCGGCGGTGGAACATGGCGTGATTCTGGGCAGTGCCAAAGAGGGCCGCATTGCCGCGGCAGCCCGTGCCGATTACGCCGACGCTGCCGTCGCTGTGCTGACTTCGGACGCTGCGCACGCCGGAAAAATCTACGAGCTGGCCGGCGATACGTCATTTACGCTGGCCGAGCTCGCCGACGAGATCGCCAAACAGTCGCACAAGCCGGTGAGCTACAAAGACCTGCCGGAAGAAGAATTCAAGACCGCCCTGATCGGCATGGGCTTGCCCGAGAAGTTGGCAAGCCTTTTGGCTGATTCTTCGGTGCAAGCCTCGCAAGGCGCGCTGTTCGATGAAGGGCACGCTCTGAGTGCATTGATCGGCAGGCCGACAACGCGGCTGTCGCACTCCGTGTCAGAGGCACTGGCGACGTTAGTTCGGTAACGAAACGCAACGCTCGATCAGCGAAAGGGTTTTGCTTGCCGCGCGGTTATGGAAGGCGAGCGGATCGCTGCCTTGTAACCTTGTCTGCGGATTTTTTTGCTGCGGTAGTTGTTGCCAGTTAGCCAGCGCTGTACAACGGAGCTTCTTTCTTTCCTTTGTCCTGATTCGCTAGCAGGCCGCCATGTCCCAGCCGCTGATCAATCCATGGCTGTATTCCGCTGCCCTGCTGCTGGGTTTGCTGATCTTCGTGCAGCTGGGCTTTGTAGTGGGCAAGCGCGTGGGCATCAAGGGCGATGCCGGCGTGTTGAGCGGTGCGGTGTTCGGCCTGCTCGGGCTGCTGCTGGCGTTTTCGTTTTCCGGTGCAGCCGGGCGTTTCGACCATCGGCGCGAGTTGATCACGCAGGAGGCCAATGCCATCGGCACGGCCTATTTGCGCATCGACCTGCTGCCAGCGGCAGCGCAGCCACCGTTGCGCGAGGCGATGCGCCGTTACGTGCAGCGGCGGCTGGATACCTACAGCGCGACGCCAGGTTCCGCCGCTGCGGACAAGGCGTGGGCCGACAGCGTGGCAATGCAGCAGACCATCTGGACACAGGCCACCACGGCGGCGCAGAACTCAGGTAGCAATGCCACGCTGAGCCTCGTGGCGTCGGCGCTTAACGACATGTTGGACATCACCACGACGAGGCTGGCGGCAACGCGCGATCATCCGCCGGTGGTCATCGACGGGATGCTTTTTCTGCTGGCGCTGATGTCGGCCCTGCTGGCAGATTATGGCATGGCGGACGGCGAGCGTGTGCCGTGGCTGCAGGTCGCCATCTTTGCGTTGGTGCTGACCGTGACCGTGTTTGTGATCCGCGATCTTGAATATCCGCGTATTGGTTTTATCCGGGTGGATGCCGCCGACCAGCTGCTGATCGACACCCTGCATGGCATGATGCCGGTATCGGCGCACTCGCCGTAACTGGGTTTTCTAAAAATCGCGGAGTCAAAGATCGGCTTCGCGCGATGCCATGCGCACGGAAGCGTCATGAACGGCGTCTCGGCATGAGTGGCGAGGTGCCGGCCGCGCGTTTTGTCGACCGACACCTGCCTTTCTATCTCAAGCGCGACGCGGCAGCTTCCACTCCGGCCGGATAAAGTGGCAGGTATAGCCGGTGGGGTAGTGCTGCAAATAATCCTGATGCTCGGGCTCGGCCTCCCAGAAATCGCCGACCGGTGCCAGTTCGGTGACGGCCTTGCCCGGCCACAGGTGCGAGGCGTTGACATCGTCGATGGTGTCTTCGGCGATTTCTTTCTGTGCTTCGCTGGTATAGAAAATCGCCGAGCGATAGCTGGCGCCGCGATCGTTGCCCTGACGGTTCGGTGTGCTGGGATCGTGGATCTGGAAGAAGTATTCCAGCAGCGTGCGATAGCTGATCACCTTTGGATCAAAGATGATTTCGATCGCCTCGGCATGGCCGCCGTGATTGCGGTACGTAGCGTTGGGCACGTCGCCGCCGGAATAGCCAACCCGCGTCGACACCACGCCAGGCTGGCTGCGGATAAGTTCCTGCATGCCCCAGAAGCAGCCGCCGGCAAGTACGGCACGTTCGGTTGTTGCGGTCATGGGCTAGGCTCCTGTGAATGTCGGTCAATGGTGTCCCGACATACATGGGGGCCGCGTGAGGCAGTCCAAGGGATCGCCGCCACGACATCGAACTAGGACAGTCCATGCCGGCCTTCGTGTGCGCTGGTCACCGCATGTCCTCTTCAGTTGCCGAACGTGATGGCTATCTTGCCCACGTGTCCAGCGCTTTCCAGATATCGATATGCATCCGGTGCTTGCTCAAACCCGAATATCGTATCAATCACCGGTTTGATGTGGGCCGCCGCCACCGCGCGGACGGTGTCGGCCAGGTTGGCGGTTGACCCGGTGGCATTGCCGACGATGGCTATCGACTTGGCGATGATGGGCATGACCGGAATAGCCAGCGCGGTGCCGCCGATGAAGCCGACTACGAAGATCGTGCCGTTGATCGCCGCAGCATTGAGCGAGCGCGGGAACGTCGACGCGCCAATCGTTTCAATCAGCAGGTCCGCCCCATGGCCGTCGGTCAGGGTGAGCACGGCATCGTCCCATGCCGGCGTGGTGCGGTAGTTGATGATCTCGTCGGCGCCGAGCGCGCGCACCTTTTCAAGTTTTTCGTCGGATGACGAGGTAATGATGACGCGCGCACCGGCCGCCTTGGCGAACTGCAGCGCAAACAGGCTGACGCCACCGGTGCCAAGCAACACAACGGTCGAGCCCGGCCGTATGCGGGCCCGCACGATCGCGTTCCATGCAGTGGTCGCCGCGATCGGCAGCGTCGCTGCCTCAAGGTAGGACATGGCATCGGGAATCTTGACCAGCGCCGCGGCCGGTACCGCCGCGTAATCGGCCAATGATCCATCCATGCTGACCCCGCGCAAGCGGTTGAACCGCTGGGCGGTAGGTGGTCCGGCGTGCCAGTCGACCATGTTGCCGGGTACCACACGATCGCCCACGCCCCAGTCCTGGACCAGGCTGCCGACGGCCGCGATTTCGCCAGCGCCATCGGTGCCCGCAACGAGTGGATAGACGCCATGACCCTGACGGCCGTATGCCACCAGCAGGTCAAGATAATTGAGGCTGGCCGCATGCATCCGCAGCAGCACTTCATCGGGCTTGAGGGCGGGTGTGGGGATGTCCACCCGGATCAGCGACTCGAGCAATGGACCCATGAGATGAAAGGCGCGCATAACGTTCTCCGTGTAGGTGACAGGGAGATGCTAGGCTGAGCAGGTCACAATAATTCGATTGAAAAACATTACATCCATGCAGCAGGCGCACGAATGGACAGTTCGGAAGCGGATCAGGCCGCGGCATTCCTGGCGGTTCTGGAAACGGGCAGTTTTTCGGCGGCGGGCCGCAAGCTAGGGCGCGATGGCTCGGTCATATCGCGGCGTATTGCAACGCTTGAGGCCAGGCTAGGCATTCGCTTGCTTGAACGCTCAACTCGACGCGTGTCGCCCACCGAAGCGGGAGCCAAATTTCGCGACCGGATTCGCGAGGCAATGGAGATGGTGCGCACCGCCGAGGACGAAGCGCGGGCCATGGCATCGTCACCATCGGGGCTGCTGCGTCTTTCGTTGCCGACCACCTTCGGGCGACTCTGGATTGCGCCCCGACTGCCTGAGTTCATGGCGCAGTATCCCGCTTTGCGCATCGAGGCCAGTTATGCGGATCGTTACACCGATCTCATTGCCGATGGTTTCGACGTGGCGGTGCGCATCGGTGAAATGAAGGACAGCCGACTCGTCAGTAAGCGGCTGGCGCCGACACATCGCCTGATCTGTGCGGCGCCTGGCTATTTTGAGACGCATCCGGCGTTGCGCGACGCAGACGACCTGCGACAGCACAATTGTCTGGGCTTTACGCCGATGTCGACGCATCCGGTCTGGCATTTGCAGCGCGCGGGCAAACAGCGTGCGGTCCGCGTCTCGGGAAATCTGGAGTCGGATGACGTCACGACCCTGGTGCACGCAGCCGTGTCGGGCGTGGGTGTGATGATGGCGACCAACTGGCTGGTTGCGCGCGAGCTCGCCAATGGTCAACTCGTCCAGCTGCTGCCCGAATGGACAGCCAAGGGTGAGTCGGGCGTCAACGTGGTGCGCGCATCCGTTCGGCATGCGCCCGCGAAAACGCGCGTATGCGTCGACTGGCTCAGCGAAATCTTTGCCGCGCCGCCGTGGGAGGCACCGACGAAGCGGCCGGCGAAAAAATCACCTCGGCGCTAGGGCCATCGGTTTTTATTGCCGACGCAGATTGAGTTCCACCATCCGCGTTAGCTCAACCTCCATAAAACACATCGCCATGATTTTTTGTCAGCGAGCGCTATCAAGCGCAAATGCCTGGCGCACCTCGGCGATCATCGCTTCGATCGTGCCTTCGCCGCATACCGTCAGTGCCAGCTCATCCGCGGCAGGCTCTTCCAGCGTTTGCAGCTGGCTATCAAGTAACGACGTTGGCATGAAGTGGATGCGCTGTCGCGTACGACGCTCCAGTTCGTCGCGCGGCACCTGGATATAAACAAAGCGAACGTCGTCGCCTGCGCGGCGCAGCCGGTCGCGATAGGTTCGTTTGAGAGCGGAACAAGTAACCACGCCCTGCCGGTGGTTTTCGTTTTCGCTGCGTATCCATGCCGCAATACGATCCAGCCAGGGCCAGCGATCATCGTCATCCAGCGGGATGCCGGCGCTCATCTTGTCGATGTTCGCCTGCGGATGCAGCGCATCGCCTTCCTGAAAATCCCAGCCGAACGCGTCGGCCATTGACTGTCCGATGGTTGTTTTACCGCTTCCCGATACGCCCATGACGACGATGACCATGCTTGTTCCTGATAACTATGCAAACTACGTGTTGCCCGGTAGCAGAACAGGGCAGGTGAACAGCGATAGCCTAACCGTGTCGCGCACACGCTGTGTGGATGGCGATATTCGAAAATCACCAAAGAGCTATATATGCGACTTGGCCTTGGCGAATGGCGGCGGTTGTCGGCGTGTAGGCTTGCCGTTTCCGCGACGGCGTACGCCAAGCAACAAAAAAAGCTAGAGCTGCGCCCCGCTGCCTTCGATCAAGCGTTGACTGCCGACTTTGGTGCCGGATGATTTCGACGCAGCGCGGCGATGAATGCGGCCAGCGTCGGTGGCGTCTGCCGGCGCGAGGAATAATAGAGAAAGTAGCCGGGGAAAGCTGGCGTCCAGTCCTCGAACAGACGGACCAGGCGCCCGCTGTCGATGTCCGCCGTCGCCTGCTGCTCCATCAGGTACGCAATGCCCAGGCCGTCGAGCGCGGCCTGCATCATCAGCGCCGGTTCGTTGAAGGTCAGCGGGCCCGTGACCTTGATCGCCAGCGCACGGCCGTCCTGCTCGAACTCCCAGTCATAGGTTTGACCCGAGGCCATCATGCGGTAGTTCACGCAGCGATGGCGGGTAAGCTCGTGCGGCGTGGCCGGTGCGGGGTTTGCAGCCAGATACGCTGGCGAGGCCACGACGGCCATGCGCAGATCCGGCCCGACGGGCAGGGCGATCATGTCCTGCTCGAGCTTTTCGCCGAGGCGAATGCCCGCGTCGAGCCGGTCGGCCACGATGTCGCGAAACTGGTAGTCGATCAGCACTTCGACGCTGGCCAGCGGATGCTCGGCGAGGAGACCGGCGAGCATCGGGCGGACCACGGTTTCGTACGCATGCCGCGTGGCCGTCAGCCGCACCGTGCCGGAGACGAGATCGCGCTCGCTGTTCAGGGCATCCAGCGCGCTGCTTATTTCCGATAGGGCGGGACGCAGCGTGCGCAGCAGTTGTTCGCCGGCCGCCGTGACGGACACGCTGCGACTGTTTCGCTGCAGCAGGCGAATGTCCAGGCGCGCTTCGAGCGCTTTGATGGTGTGGCTCAGCGCCGAGGTGGAGACGCGCAATTCGGCCGCGGCGCGCGTGAAACTTTGCGCGCGCGCCACGGCAGCAAACGCCGCCAGATCATCAAGGCTACCGCGACTCATCGATCCACTCCGCCAGGTTCATCATCCCGTCCTGCTCAATGCCTCATCTCAATCGTAGCGGCTTATCGCACGATGGTTCGCCGGCTATCGTGCTCTCACGCGGATTCACCGCGCGACTCACGAGGAGATCACCATGACCGGACTGAACAACAAAGTCGTACTTATCACCGGCGCATCGAGCGGCATTGGCGCGGGCACGGCGCGCCAGCTCGCGGCGAGCGGCGCCCGCGTGGCGCTCGGCGCTCGCCGCACCGACAATCTCAAACAGATCGCGGCAGATATCGAGACGGCCGGCGGCACGGTTCGTTTTCGCAGCCTCGATGTGACCGATGCCGACGACGTGGAAGCATTTGTCGCCTTCGCCGAAGCCGAGTTCGGTCACGTCGACGTGCTGGTCAACAACGCGGGCGTGATGCCGCTGTCGCCGCTCAATGCCTTGAAGACCGACGAGTGGAACTGGATGATCGATGTGAACATCCGCGGCGTGCTGCACGGAATTGCCGCCGTGCTGCCGCGGATGGAGGCGCAGGGGCACGGCCAGATCATCAACGTTTCGTCGATCGGCGGCTTTGTGGTTCAGCCGACAGCGGCGGTTTATGCCGCCACGAAATTCGCGGTGCGGGCAATCTCCGAAGGTCTGCGCAAGGAAAGCGACAAGGTCCGCTGTACCTGTGTGTATCCCGGCGTAGTTACATCCGAGCTGGCCGATACCATCAGCGACCCGGTCGCGCGCGAGCGTATGCAGACGTATCGCAAGACGGCCATCGAGCCCGATGCCATCGCCCGCGCGATCCAGTACGTGATCGAACAGCCGAACGATGTCGACGTGAACGAGATCGTGGTGCGTCCGCTGGCGACGATGGTCTGAGCGTCGCTTGCTATCGGCGCTGCCAGGCAAGGAAAGGGCGGCGTATGCGGCCCGGCAACTCAGCGTTCGGCCAGCTTCCGTAGCACCACGTCGATGGCATCGGGATTTTCCAGGCTGGTAAGATCGCCTGTCGTTTCGCCGCCAACCACGAGATCGCGCAGCACGCGGCGCATGATTTTTCCGCTGCGCGTGCGCGGCACGGTGTCGACCACAATCACGCGAGCCGGTCGCGCGATGGCGCCGACCGCGTCAACAATCGACTGGCACAGCGCCAGCTGCAGTGCGTCGCTGTCTGTGAACCCGGCGCGCGGCACGACGAAGGCGACCGGTACCATGCCCTTGATCTCGTCAGGCTGCGTGACTACGGCAGCTTCGGAGACGGCCGGGTGCGTGAGCAGCGCGGCTTCCATCTCCATCGTGCCAAGTCGATGGCCGGCCACGTTGATCACGTCGTCCATGCGCCCGGTGACCCATAGCTGGCCATCGGCATCGAAAAGCGCGGCGTCAGAGGACAGATAGTGGCCGGGAAATGGCGCGAGATAGGTTTCGACGTAGCGCGGGTGGTCGCCCCAGACGGTACGCGCCAGACACGGAAACGGCGCGCCCAGCGTCATGGCGCCGACCTCACCCGTTGCCGCCTGCGTGCCGTCTTCGCGCAGCACATGGGCGATATAGCCCGGCAGCGTATGGCCGCAACTGCCCGGTCGCGTCGGCGTGGCGCCGACCATGCTGCATGACCAGGCGGTGCCGGTTTCGGTCTGGCCATAGGTGTTGTTGACGAAAATTTCGCCGCGGCCGAGCTGGTCGCGCGTCCAGAGCCAGGTGTCGGGATCAAGCGGTTCACCAACCAGCGAGACCAGCTCCAGCTTGCTCAGGTCATGCTGTTTCAACAGCTCGTCGCCGGCGCGTCGCATCATGCGCAGCGCGGTCGGCGCAGTGAAGAGTTTGTTGATGCCGTAGCGGGTCATCAATTCATACGCTCGCGCGGGCGTCGGCGTGTCGAGGCTACCTTCGTAGATCACGTGCGTGGCGCCGTGCGCGAGGCCGCCAACGAGCGCAAAGATGGGAAACGTCAGCCAGCCCACGTCGGCGGTGCACCAGTAGCTGTCGTTCGCATCGAGATTGAGCGACCACTTCACGTTGGCGTACGTGCCAACGAGAAAGCCGATGCCGGCATGCACCAGGCCTTTCGGTTTGGAGGTGGTGCCCGAGGTATAGATGATGAAGCCCGGGTCGTTGGCTTCCAGCGAAACCGGCGCCGTGCGTCGCGTCGTGCGCGCCAGCAGTTCGGCGAAATCGTGTTCGCCTGGTTTCAATGGGTAATGCGGATCGACCCGGCGCGCGACGATGACGTGGGGCATGGGCAAGCCCGTCAGTGCGTCGTCAAGAGTTGCCTTGATCGGCATGGCGCGGCCGCGTCGCAGCGTGGCGTCGGTGCATACGATCACCTTCGGCTGCGCATCCATGACGCGATCGCGCACGGCCGACGCGCTGAAGCCGGCAAAGATCACCGAATAGATCGCGCCGATTCGGTAGCAGGCGTGGATAGCGATAAACGATTCGGGCACATTGCTGGCGTACATGACTACGCGATCGCCTTTGTGTACGCCAAGGTCCTGCAGCACGGTCGCAAAGCGGGCGACGGCGTCGGTAAGGGCGCCGAAGGTCCAGGTTTCCTTCAAGCCGTCTTCGCGCTCGTAGCGCAGCGCAACGCGTTCGGCGGGCCAACGGTCGAGGCAGTTGACGCTGACGTTGCCCATTGCACCGGGGAAATAGCGGAAGTCGCCAAGCGTGCCTTCGAGCGCATTCGTTGGTGCGCGATCCCAGACCAGTTCACGCGCGATGTCGAGCCAGTAAGCTTCAGGGCTGAGTGCGCGCAGTCGCGCGGCTTCGGCGGCCGTGGTCGCCGGCTTCACCCGCGGCGGTGCCATGACCAGCGGTTGTTCGAGTAGCGCCTTTTCCATCGAGGCAAAGATAGCGGAGAAACGAAATCATGGTGAGTGGCCTGACGCGGCTTGCGCGGCAGTAGTCCGCGTGATCTGGTCGGCGGCAGGATGATGTCTTTGTCCGCAGCCAGCGAATCTTTGAGCCTGCCGACCTAGTCTGGCTGATGCAGAATACGCGCTGTTTTTCCCCCTTCCATTGATCCGGGTATGGCCATGAATCGTCGAAGCTTGTTGCAAGCTGCTCTGCTGGGCACGGCCGCGCTGGCGCTCCGCCCCACGTTCGCTTTCGACGCGGGCAAAGACGATGCGGTCGCCAGGCTGGCGGCACTGGAGCGTCAGCACGGCGGCCGACTGGGTGTTTCCATTCTCGATACCGGCGACGGGCAGCGCGCGGCGCATCGCGGTGGCGAGCGTTTTCTGATGTGCAGCACGTTCAAGCTGCTGGCGGTGGCAGCCGTGCTGGCGCGCGTGGATCGCGGCAGGGAAACGCTGGATCGGCGCGTTGTCTTTGGCCGGGGTGTGCTGTTGAGTTACGCGCCAATTACCCGTCTGCATGTGGGCCCGCCGGGCATGAGCATTGCCGAGCTTTGCGAAGCCGCCATTACGCTAAGCGACAACACCGCGGCCAACCTGCTGCTGGCGAGCCTGGGCGGCCCCGGTGCCGTAACGGCATTTGCGCGCAGCATGGATGACAACATCACGCGGCTCGATCGCATCGAGCCCGACCTCAACGTGGGTAGCCCCGGCGACAGCCGCGACACCACGACACCGAATGCGATGCTTGCCACGCTGCAGAAGCTGCTGCTCGGTAACGTACTTTCAGCGGGTTTGCGCCAGCGGCTGCTGGCATGGTTGCGCGCGTGCAAAACCGGCGATGCCAAACTGCGCGCCGGCTTGCCCACGGGCTGGACGGCGGGCGACAAAACCGGCAGCGGCGCCCACGACGAAACCAATGACATCGGCATTCTTTTCCCACCGCAGCGCAAGCCGCTGCTGGTCGTGGCGTACTACGCCGGCTCGTCGGCCGATGCGGCAACGCGTGATGCGGTGCTTGCCGATGTCGGTCGCATCGCGTCCTCCTTTTCACGATAAACGCGTGCGACGCTTGCGGTGCCGCGTGTAACGAAAGAGCCGGCCGGGTTCGTCGATACAAGATTTGTCGATACAAAAAGTGGCGCTGGCCTCAGGCTGCCAACGAGCGCGGTCAGGATATGCCGGGCCGCAGTGACGTTGATGCGGGTCGCTCTCTTTTGACATGTACAGCATGGATGGTCGGGTCACGAAACCATTACGGCCGCTTTTGCACACTGTGCGGTCTGCGGTGTCGTCACGTCGGGCGAAGCGCACGCCACGTGCGGACTCGACCACGCTACTGCACGCTCCACCATTCCTCAGTCCATATCCCCCAAGGAGCCCGTCATGAAATTCAGAGATCTCAAAGGCAGTGTCGCGGTCATCACCGGCGCGTCCAGTGGTATTGGTCACGCAACGGCGAAAGCCTTGGTTGAGGAGGGCGTCAAGGTCGTTTTGGTAGCCCGCAGCGAAGACAAACTGCAGGCGCTGGCGAAGGAGCTGGGTGACCGAGCCGTGGTCAAGGCGGCCGACGTGGCCGACGAAGTGGCCATCGCCAAGCTGTTTGCCGAAGTGAAAAAAGAATTCGGTGGCGTCGATCTGTTGTTCAACAACGCCGGTGTTGGTTACAACAATCCGTTTGAAAAAAGCACGCGCGAAGAGTGGAAGGCCACCATCGACGCCAATCTTTACGGCGTTCTCAACTGCACGCAGCTGGCCATTCCGCTGATGCGCGGGCGCAAGGGGGCGATGATCAGCACGGTGTCGAGCGTGGGCGGCCGCTACGGTATCGCCGGCTGGTCGGTGTACAACGCGACCAAGTTTGCCGTGGTCGGTTTTCACGACGCCTTGCGCAAGGAGCTGGGCGACGAAGGCATACGCGTGTCGCTGATCGAGCCGGGTGCGGTGCATACCAACTGGGGCTTCAACGTGGATGCCGACAAGATGAAGGAACGCCGCGATTCGGTTGACGCGCTGCATCCCGAAGACATCGCCAATGCGCTTGTCTATGCGTTTGCGCAGCCCGCACACGTCAACATGCAGGAGTCCTTGATCATGCCGACCCGGCAGATATCTCCGTGATTCTTTCGCAGTCGAATGCAATCGGTCGGCCCGCGGCGGCCAGTCGGTAAACTCATCCAACCACAGGATTTCAGGCCATGCGTTACAACCCGTTGGGCAATACCGGTGTTTTCGTTTCCGAGCTGTGTCTGGGCACCATGACGTTTGGCGGCGAAGGCGAAATGTGGAGCAAGATCGGCGATCTGAAACAGGCTGATGCCGACAAGTTGATCGGCCGCGCGCTCGAAGCCGGCATCAACTTTATTGATACGGCGGACGTTTATTCGTTCGGCCAGTCGGAGGTCATGACCGGCCAGGCGTTGAAGAATCTGAAGGTGCCGCGTGAAGACGTCATTGTGGCGACCAAGGTATTCGGCGAAACCGGTACCAATGGCATCAACTCGCGCGGGCTGACGCGTCATCACATCGTAGATGGCGTCAAGGCGAGCCTGAAGCGCCTGCAGCTTGATCACATCGACCTCTATCAGGTCCATGGCTTCGACCCGGCCACGCCGATCGAGGAGACCGTACGCGCGCTCGACAATCTCGTTCAGCACGGCCATGTGCGCTACGTCGGAGTATCGAACTGGGCAGCGTGGCAGATCGTCAAGGCGCGGGGCATCGCAGAGCGCTACGGGCTGTCGCGCTTTCAGTCGCTGCAGGCGTATTACACGGTGGCCGGGCGCGATCTAGAGCGCGAGATCATCCCTGCGCTGACCAGCGAACAGATGGGCCTGATGGTGTGGAGTCCGCTCGCCGGCGGATTGCTCAGCGGCAAATACGGTCGTGATAAGGAAGGCGAAAAAGGCAGCCGCCGCGTGAGCTTCGATTTTCCGCCGGTGGACAAGGAGCGCGGTTATGACTGCATCGACGTTATGCGTGGTATCGCCCAGAAGCGGAAGGTATCCGTCGCGCAAATCGCGCTGGCCTGGCTGCTGCATCAAAAAGCCGTGACCAGCGTGATCATCGGCGCAAAAAAACTCGAACAGCTCGACGACAACATTGCCGCCTGCGAGGTAACGTTGAACGACGAGGAGCTGGCGGCGCTGGACAAGGTCAGTGCCTTGCTACCGGAGTACCCGGGCTGGATGTTCGGCAGACAGGGCGAGTATCGACGCAAGCAGATGGCAGCCTCTGAAACACGCTGATCCAGTCAAAAAATGGCATCCGCGGGCGCCTTTATGGGGCGTCCGTTTTTTTTTCGGTGCTCCATAACCGATACATTTCGGTGTATCGGATGGTCGATGCCGACCGGCGTCGTCGCCATCCAAGGCTTTTGATCGAGCTGACATCAATCGTCGCGACGCTCTGGTCGCGGACGCTCTATGAAGAAATATTTACGTGCTTTCGTGAGGCGCTACAAAGGTTCGTGCGAACTTTTCCGAGTTGCCGGTCACAGTTATCGCTATCCAGAGACAAAACGTTGACACGCGATTCTCCATTCTTCGTTCTTGGGGCCTCAGGCCAGAGTTTTACTGACCGATAAAGATGGATTTTCATGCCCGTATGTTCTTTTTATGCCGCCAGTTGATCGCAAGCGGCAGTTCAAATCGTTGATGGTGTTGTTCCCCGTGGCCTGGCTGTCATGCGCTTGCGTTCAGGCACAGGCGCTGGAAGAGCGCGCGAACTCGACTGATACCGTTGCATCGGTGAAGGCGCTGCGCGAGGCGAAGCGCTATGCGGACGCACTGCAGATGATCGAGATTGCGCAGAGGCGCGGTGTCGCCAGCGACGATCTGTTCCGTTTGCAGGTGCTCACGCTGGAAGACATGGGCAGCACCGAACGCGCTTGGCAGCTGATGCGGCAGAGGCCTCAGCTCTTCGCGCAGTACGAGCGTGAACGCATCGAAGACGACCGTATCGCCTCGCATATTCGTTGGGGAGAGGGCTACTCCGCACGCGAGTCGCAAAGGTACGACGAATCGAAACAGGCGCTTCAGCTGCTGCGTACCGTGCAGAAGAACGATCCGCGCACGGCGACGTGGCAGGCTACCCGACTGCGCGTGGACGCGCTCTCCGCCTTGAATCATCTGCAGCGGCACCGCGAAGTGGTCGATGGCTATCAGGCTTTGTTGAACGATCACGTCGATGTTCCGGCCTATATTCTGCCAACGGTAGCCGATTCGATGATGGCGCTGCGGCGTCCCAAGGACGCCTCGCGGGTGCTGCAGGAATACCTCAAGAATCAGCCCGCGGACTCCAATGCGCAGATTCTGCTGGCCTATGCGTGGATCGAGCAGGAGCGATTTGATCTTGCGCTGCCCTTGCTGGAGCGGCTCGCCGCCAGCCAGAAACCGTGGCCATACCGTGTCGGCGCGAAGGCGGCTTATCAGAACTGGGACAAGTACACGGCCGACAGCACGCTGGCCATGGCGCATGCCTACGCCAACGACAATGCGTCCGCCGAGCGGGCGCTGCTCGCCTTGGCGAGGATTGGTCCCGGTAATGCTGGGTTGCAGTCCGCGCTGGGTTCGGTCGCTTCGCGGCGCCTGCAGCCATCGACCGCACTGGAGCGCTATGCCATGTCGCTGACGCTCGATCCGCGCGAGCACGATGCCGAGCTCGGCGAAGTCGACGCGCTGGCGGCCCTGCATCGTGTCGACAAGGCCGATGCCGTGATTGCCGATTTGCAGGCGCGTTATCCGGAAGATCCACGCGTGGCGCGCGAGCAGCACACGCTCGATCTGGAGCGCGGCTGGCAGTTCAGTCTTGAGACGGGACTGGGGCACTCCAGCGGAGGCGGTGATGCGGCGTCGCCGCTGGGTAGTCGCGATGGCGAAGTGAACTTTGAGGCGGATTCCCCGCTGATCGGCGACCGCTGGCGCGTTGCCCTGCTGGCGCGCGATGACTGGGCCTACTTTGATGGCGAGGATGTGCGCTATCGCGGGGCAGGGCTCGGTCTGCGCTACAGCTACGACAGGCTGAGCATGTCGCTGGATGCGTTGCAAAGCGATGATGACTTTGGTCGCCATACGAGCACGTTCGCGCTCGGCGCCGACTGGCGCTTCAGCGACGCTTGGCACGGCACCGTGGCGCTGGACAAGAACGATCCGGAGGCCTCGCTGCAGGCGCGCCGGTTCGGCATCACGGCCGATAGCGCGACGCTGGGCGCGCGCTACACGCCCAGCGATCTGACCGAGATCGACGCGCAGTGGAAACACCTGCGTTATGACGACGGCAATCGGCGCGACGAGTTCGGCGTTGACGCCGTCCAGCAGATTTACGGCCAGCCGCATCTACTGGTGGACTGGCTGACGTCGGCTTCCGTGAGTCACGGCTCGCAAGGTGACACGGTGCCTTACTTCAACCCGCGCCACGACGCTTCGGCCGACGTCGGCCTGCGTTTCGACCACACGGACTGGCGTGACTACGAGCAGTCGTATCACGAGCTGCTGGACGTAACGGTAGGGCCGTACTGGGAGTACCGCTACAGCACGGCCTGGGTGCCGACGGTGACGTATCGCCATCGCTGGCAGCCACAGGAAGGCAATCAGTTCGAGTACGGGCTTTCTTGGTCGCGTCCGGTATACGACGGCCGTCGCGAGAACCGCGTCGCGTTCAATCTGACCTGGCGCTGGGGAGTCACGCCATGAGGATTCGTGCGCTGAGGTTCCTCTGGCTGGCTCTGCTTTTGCCTTTTGCTTGGCCGCTCCAGGCTAGCGAAACGCAAAAAAATGATTTGCTGGTTCTGGCCTATCACGATATTCGCGATGATGTGGCGCCCAAGGGCGACCCTGACAGTTACGCGGTCTCCACCGCCAATTTGGCCGCCGAGCTGGATTGGCTGAGCGGTCACGGCTACGTGCCGGTGAGCGTGCAGGATGTGCTCGACGCACGCGACGGCAAAAAGGTGCTGCCGAACAAGGCCGTGCTGCTGAGCTTCGACGATGGCTTGCGCAGCGTCTACACACGCGTGTTTCCGCTGCTGCGTGCGTATCACTATCCGGCCATGGTGGCGCCGGTAACCTCGTGGGTGGATTTGCCGCGCGGCCAGAGCATCGATGCCGGGCCGGAGCGCATCGATCACGACGGCTTTGTGACCTGGGCCGAGCTGCGCGAAATGCAGGACAGCGGTTTAATCGAAATTGCCTCGCACACCGACAACCTGCATCACGGTATCCCGGGGAATCCTCAGGGTAGTCAAATGCCGGCCGCCGTCACGCGCCAGTACATCGATGGTCACTACGAAACGGACGCAGAGTGGCATGCACGGGTTCGGGCCGATCTGGCGCGCAGTGCGCAGATCATCAAGGCGCATCTCGGTCGTGCACCGCGTGTGGTGGTCTGGCCGTACGGAGCTTTCAACGCCGACGGAAACGTGATCGCTGCGCAGCTCGGCATGACGCTGTCGTTTGATATGCAGGGACGCTCGGATGCGCTGGATATCGCACGATCCGGCGCAGCGATGCGCAGCGGGCAGCCGATCGGCAGCCTCGGTCGGCTGGTGATGTTCGACGATCCCGATGTGAGCGATCTGGCCAAGGAGCTGCATCGCGATATTTCACTCGACGGCATGCGCGCTCTTCAGGTCGATCTGGATGACGTGTATGACCGCGACCCGAAGCAGACCGAGCGCAATCTCGACCAGCTGATACAGCGCGTGCACGACATCGGGCCGAATGCGGTGTTCCTTCAGGCCTTCGCCGATCCCGACGGCAACGGTGCCGCCGACGCCGTGTATTTCCCCAACCGGCACCTGCCGATGCGCGCTGATTTGTTCAGCCGTGTGGCATGGCAGTTGCGCACGCGTGCGCACGTCCAGGTATTCGCCTGGCTGCCGGTACTTGGCTGGCAACCGCCGGCAGTCGAGGTGCCCGACAACGCAAAAATCGTCAGCAGCAATCCGAAGGAGGTGCCACGCCTGGATCCGCGTGACCCCGCCGTACAGCGTCTGGTGGAAGACGAATACGCGGACCTTGCCAGTCACAGCCAGATCGATGGCGTGCTGTTCCACGACGATGCCTATCTGCGCGACGACGAGCTGCGTGATCTGGGGCAGGGCAATCCGGCGGTGCGCACACGGCTGCTGATCGATTTCACTCATCGTCTGGCCGACGTGATGCGCCGCTGGCAGCCGCGGCTGCTTACCGCGCGCAATCTTTTCGCCGAACCGGTGCTCGATCCGGCCAGCGAGGCGTGGTTTGCGCAAAGCCTTCCGGCGTTTCTTGGTGCATATGACTACACCGCGCTGATGGCCATGCCGGCGATGGAGAACGCCACGAACCCGCAACGCTGGATGCAGCAGCTGGCTAGTGCGGTACTGGCCCAGCCCGGCGGCGCGCAGCACACGTTGTTTGAGTTGCAGACGGTCGACTGGCGTCATAGCCAACCGATCGCGCCTAGCGTACTTCAGTCGCAAGTCCGTGCATTGCAGGCCGATGGCATTCGCCACTTCGGTTATTACCCCGATGGTTTCCTGCAAAACACGCCGCCGTTGCCGGCTGCGCAGGCGGCAATGTCGGCTCGCCAGTTCCCCTATCTGGAGCGCTGACGATGAATTCAGCATTCAATCCGATTACCTGGTTGTTCAATTTCGCGTTCTTCTATCCGATCGTGATGGCGTTTTTCTGGATGATTGGCGGCCTGTACTACTACCTGCGTCGCGAGCGCGGCATGCCGCGTTACGATGCGCCGCCGCCCATGCATGACCACCCCTTTGTCAGCATGCTGGTGCCTTGCTACAACGAAGGCGAACGCGTCAGCGAGACCATCACCGCGATCGCCGTGCAGGCGTATCCGGATTTCGAAATCATTGCGATCAACGATGGCAGCACCGACGATACGGCCGAGCAGCTCAATGGGCTGCTGGAGCGCTACCCGCAGCTGCGCGTGATCCATCTCGAAGGCAATCACGGCAAGGCGAACGCGTTGCGCATCGGCGCGCTGGCCTCGCGCTCGGAATATCTGGTCTGCGTCGACGCCGATGCGATTCTCGACACGCATGCCACGCGATGGATGGTGGGTCATCTGATGGACGGTCCGCGCGTTGGCGGGGTCACCGGCAATCCACGCGTGCGCAACCGTACGACCCTGCTTGCGCGCATGCAGGTCGGTGAGTTTTCGGCCATCATCGGATTGATCAAGCGCGCACAGCGGACGTATGGACGGCTATTCACCGTGTCGGGCGTGATCTGCGCCTTCCGCAAGACCGCGCTTAACCAGATTGGCTTCTGGTCCGACCAGATGGTGACCGAGGACATCGACATTTCCTGGCGCCTGCAGCTGGACCTGTGGGATATCCGCTACGAGCCCAATGCGCTGTGCTGGATTCTGATGCCGGAGACCCTGAGCGGCTTGTGGAGCCAGCGTCTGCGCTGGGCGCGCGGCGGCGTGGAAGTGCTGTTGAACCACGGGCGCAGCGTGTTGACCTGGCGCAAGCGGCGCATGTGGGGCGTGCTGCTGGAATACGTGGCCAGCGTGGCCTGGGCTTACGTGATGCTGGCGATCATGGTGCTTTGGGTACTCGGCAACTTCATTGCACTGCCGGAATCGCTGCGCGTCGACTCCATTCTGCCGCGCTGGCATGGCGTGGTGTTGGCGGTGGTCTGCCTGCTGCAGTTTGCGGTGAGTCTGATGATCGAACGTCGCTATGAGCAAAAGCTGGCGCGGCATTTCTACTGGATCATCTGGTATCCGCTGGCGTTCTGGATGATCGGCATGTTTACCGCGGTCGTCGCCTTCCCACGCGTATTGACAGCACGCCGCGATCGCCGTGCCCGCTGGACCAGCCCTGACCGAGGTGTGCGATGAATCCCCCCCTGATCAACCGTCCCGACCGCGTCAGCCGGTTGCGTCACACCGTGCTGGGCTTTATCACGGCCGTGCTCTGGGCGTTTTACGCGTACCTGTGGGTGCCGCTGCTGACCCTCGTGGCGTGGCTGCTGGGAATCCACACGGTCTATCAACGACTTTATCTTGAGCAGAACGCGGTCGATCCCTTCATTCTGGCTTCGCTGCCCATCATTGCGCTGATCTGTGCGTTGCTCTTGATCGGCTGGGCCGAATACAACCGCGTGCGCTTTGCCAACGCTGACGAACGCCGCCGACGTGGTGACGTCAAGGAAGCCGCGGTCGACGAGAAGCTCGGCGCCGGACACGAACTGGGCGAAGTCTTGCGCCATCATCGCGTGGTCAGCGTCACGCTGGACGAGCACGCTGTACCGATAGCGGTGCACGTCCTGCAAACTTGATTATCGAGGCAGCGAATGGCGCTCATCGTCAAACCGCACGGCGTCATTGAAGGGGCTGGCGTAGAAGCGATACGACGGTTTGCGCTCTGCAGCGACGCCTGCAATTCGCTGGCCGGGTCTTCCTGAGTACCGTATCCTGATCTCGCGAGCAAACTTTCCACTCAAGTCCCGTCGACTTTCCGGAACTGCCATGGACGTCGAGCGGACCATCGCCTCACGCCTTACGCTGGCCTATGTGGCCGGGCTGGCGCTTATTGCGCTGCTGTCGGGCGCGGTGCATCTGCTGCTCAATAACGTGATCGTAGCGCAGGGTGACTCCGCCACGGTGATCAACGTGGCGGGTCGGCAGCGTATGTTGTCGCAGCGCGTCGGCTTGCTGGCAATGAGCCTGCACGCGGGTGACGCGACCGCGCGCCAGCCGCTGCTCGACGCCACAGACCTGATGGAGCGTTCGGAAAAGGCGCTGACCCAGGGCGGCGACCTCGGCATCAGTCATGCCCTGTCGCCCGCTGCGCACCAGTTTTATCTGGAGGGCGCGGCGCCGCTCGACCCTGCGGTTCGCCAGTTCGTTCACGATGCGCGTCAGTTTGCCGACCCGTCGGCCGGCGATGATGTCGAAGCCGCTTATCGAAGGCTGCAGACGGCCGCACGCACCACGCTGTTGCCGAGCTTGATTCAGGCGGTTTCCATTTTTGAGGGCGAGGCCAATAGGCGCATCGAATGGCTGCGCACGACTCAGAAGGTGGTGTTGATCACCCTGCTGATCACGCTGTCGCTGGAAGCGCTTTTCATCTTTCGCCCACTGGTTGCCCGGGTCAGGCGCTACGCCGCCAACCTCTATGAGATGGCAACGCGCGACAGCCTGACCGGACTCGCCAACCGGCGACATTTCATGGATGTCGGCAATCGCGAGCTGTTGCTGGCGCGCCGCTCGGGCAGGCCGTTCTGTATGGTCATGCTCGATCTTGACCACTTCAAGAGCGTCAACGACACCTACGGGCACGCAGTGGGTGATCGCGTGCTAAAGCGTTTCGCCGACATCACGCTGGCCACGTTGCGTGCCAGCGACATTATCGGTCGAATTGGTGGCGAGGAATTTGCGCTGGTGCTGCGCGAGATGTCGCCATCCGGTGCTGCCGTGGTGGCGGAAAAACTGCGCGCCGCCGTAGCTGACGATCACAGCGAAGGCCTGCCGGCGTTCACGGTAAGCATCGGCATCAGCGTCATCGAGCCGGGTGACAAGAGCCTCGACGACGTTTTGCGGCGTGCAGACATGGCGCTCTACACGGCGAAGAAAGATGGGCGCAATCGCGTTGCCGTTCAGCAGGGCGATTAACCGCACGGTCAATCATCAGCCAGCCGCGGTTGCCGATTCGTGCCATACGCGATTTCGGCCGTTGTGTTTGGCGGCGTACAGCGCGGCATCGGCAGCATTGAGCAGCGCTGCCATCGAGGCATCTTCCGACGCTTGCGCACAGGCTATGCCCAGGCTGACAGTCACGACTCCGACGCCCTCGACCGCGTGTCGATGTTCGATGCTCAGCGTCTCTACTGCCTGGCGCATGCGCTCGCCTATTTGCAGGCAGACGTCGAGACTTTTGCCCGGCAGCACGGCGAGAAATTCTTCGCCGCCGTAGCGTCCCAAAGTGTCCTGCTCGATACGGGTTTGCTCGCGCAGGGCGGCGGCAACGTCGCGCAGGCAGTTGTCGCCAGCCAGGTGCCCATAGATGTCGTTGAAGGCCTTGAAGAAATCGACGTCGATCATCACCAGCCCGAGCGGTTGCCCGCGCGCTGCGCAATCTTGCCAGGCTAGAACAAGGTTCTTGTCGAGGGCGCGTCGGTTGGCCAGTCCGGTGAGCCCATCGAGTTGCGAAAGGTCCAGCAACAGGGCGTTGTTGCGCAGCAGCTCTTGCCGCTGTCGGGCCTCGCGCAGCCCGAGCAAATAGCTGCGCCGCTGCTGCTGCTCCAGCCGGAATACGGTCGCAATAATGACGCCGATGCTGGTGACGGTGATACCGATTTGCGCATGTATCGCGCCAGCGGATATGCCGCCGGAGGCAAGGCCGACCAGAACAATAGACAAGCCCAGCACGCTGGTTACGACGACGTAAGGAAACCGCGGTTGCAGAATGATCGTGCCGAAAAAAAGAATCAGCAAAATCCCGTTGAGGTAAGCGGCCCGATCCGGCGAGTGCGATAGCGCGAACGGAATCATGACGGCCGCCACCGCCCATACCGAGTAAAACGTCATGGCGCTTTCGCGCAGCCATATGGGCGAGCCCTTGCGGGTTATCAATGACAGGCTCGCCAGCGCGCCGACAATAAACGTCAGCCGGAGTATCGCCACCAGACGGAAAACGTCGGGCAGCAGCTCGGCATCGGTAATGAGAAAGCTGCCAAACAACAGCGCGCCCACCGCACCCATGCGCCGCAGATATCGGCTGCGTTCTGCGTCTCCATCGGCAAGGAAACGCGCTTCCAGATCGCGGGGAAATACCAGCCGATACCACGGCGCCTGCAACGCCTTGTTGACCTGCTCGGCCAAAGCACTATCGATCGTGGCAATCGGATCAGCAGCCTGCGTCACGTTGGTCCCCTGGCTCTGATTTATCCATGGCGCTTCGCCTATAAGCCCGACGCGCCTATCAGTACCCGCAGCGTACTCGATTTCTCGACCCACGCCCTGACCGAAGCCGGACGCCGCCGTGTTCATCGCTGAGACGCAGGTCAGCATCGTCAACGACGAACATCCGGTTGCTGCGGGAATGTGAATATGGCGACCGCAGAGTCGCTATTGAATGCCCAGCGCGAAGGGCCTACCGTGCGGCGAGTGTAATCACGCAGGATCCGATATGCCTAAGCTCTCCGATTTTCCCATCGCCAGCCGCTGGCCGGCGCAGCATCCCGAGCGCATCCAGCTGTATTCGCTCAACACGCCGAACGGCGTGAAAGTATCCATCATGCTGGAAGAGACCGGGCTGGCGTACGAGCCGCACCTGGTCGACATCATGAAGAACGAAAGCCACGAGCCGGCGTTTCTGTCGCTCAATCCCAACGGCAAGATTCCCGCGATCATCGATCCCGACGGTCCCGGTGGCCAGCCGACCGGCCTGTTCGAATCGGGAGCGATTCTGTTGTATCTGGCCGACAAGTCGGGGCAGTTCATTCCCACTGATGTCGCGCAGCGCTGGGACACGATCCAGTGGGTGTTTTTCCAGATGGCGGCGATCGGCCCGATGTTTGGCCAGCTTGGCTTTTTCCACAAATTTGCTGGCAAGGAGATCACCGACAAGCGGCCGCTGGAGCGCTACGTCGCCGAATCCAGGCGCCTGCTTGGCGTGCTCGACGCGCGCCTTGATGGCCGCACATGGATCATGGGCGATGACTACAGCATTGCGGACATCGCCACGATCGGATGGGTGCACAACCTCATCACTTTTTACGAGGCGCGCGAAATTGTCGAGTACGACAAGCTCAGCCACGTACCCGGTTGGCTCGATCGGGCGCTGGCTCGGCCGGCAGTGCAACGCGGCCTTTTGATACCCGCCAGGGCTTAAGCCGGCGTTAGCCGGGCTGGGCGCCACCGGAGAACGAACGCGTGAACAGGTACGTCGCGTTATTGCGCGCGGTAAACGTTGGCGGTACGGGCAAGCTGCCGATGAGTGAGCTGAAGGCCATGTGCGAGCAGGCTGGCTTTGGCAAGGTTCGCACGTTTATCGCCAGCGGCAACGTGGTGTTCGAGAGCAAGCAGACAGCCGCGCAGGTTTCGGCGGCACTCGGTTCGCGACTGGCTGCGTACGCCGGCAAGCCGGTCGGCGTGCTGGTGCGCACGGGTGAGGAAATGGCGGCGGTGCTGGCGGCCAATCCCTTTGCCGATGAAGCGCCCAACCGCGTGGTGGCTATTTTTCTGGACGAGGCGCCACCGGCCGGTGCGCTTGATCGGATCACCGGTCGCAACGGCGAGCGCCTTGCCCTCGGCAAACGCGAGATCTACGTGCATTACGGTGACGGCATGGCGAACTCGCGGCTGAAAATCGCGGCCGCCACAACCGGTACCGCGCGCAACATCAATACGGTCGCCAAGTTGGCGGCGATGGCGGTGCAGTAAAAGATAGAGCTGAGGCTTCAGTCGTCGTCGCCCTTCGGTACGTTGACCTTGCCCTTGACGCCGCTGTGCTTGATGTCGCCGCTACCGGTTGAGTGCACGCTGAAATTGCCGCCGACGTCATCCGCGCTCACGTCGCCGGAACCGGTGCTGCCGACCTCGACATCGCGTCCGATATGGTGAAGCGAGATATCGCCTGAACCGGTGGCGCCGATAGTGACGCTGCCGGTGACGTTATCGAAGCCCAGATCGCCCGAGCCGGAATGGTCGGCATGCACGTCGCCCTGGACACCGGTGACATGCACATCGCCCGAACCCGAACCTTTGAGTTCGACGCGGCCCACCTGCCGCGCCTTTGCGTCGGCGGAACCCAGCTTCAGGCTCAGCAAACCCGCAATGTGGTCGGCAATGAGGTCGCCCGAGCCGGAATCGAAATCGAGTGACGCGAGATTGGCCGCGTTGACGTCGCCGGAACCGCTGTCGACGCTGACCGCCAACGATGCCGGCAGCCGCACCTGCAGCTTGATATAGGCATAGCTGGAGCCAAACAGGCCAATGTTCATATATTCGTCGTGCTGGCCGGTGTTTACCGTCGCCTGGTCACCGCTGCGACGCGCGTCGATCTGCAGATCCTTGAGCTTTGACGCGTCGGAGGCACAGGCGGTTCCTCGAACTTCGATCTTGGTCAGTCCTGGCGTGCTTCGAATATCCAGATCCGTGGAGCCCAGCGTCAGCAGCAGACTTTTCAGTCCGGCGGCGTCGAGGTCGGCATTGCGTGGCGCGGTAAATTTGCATTCCTCGGCGCTGGCGGCGACGGGTAAGGCAATCAGTAAAAAGGCAAGAATGATTCGGCGCACGTTGGAGACTCCTTGATGTTGGCTGCGAGGGTCAGATGCAGCAAAACGCCTAAGCGTTTAGAGGCGCAGCCCATGTTGCTTTGGATGCGGCGCAGGCGGATCGGTCGATAAAGGTTCTGAACTTAGGTCGCCGGTCAATGCGACTGATAACCCGTGGCCACGCAATCTTCGGCAATCAGCTGCGCCGGATCCTTTCCTCCAGGAAAGTGCGTCATACGGCCATAAAACAGTCGCTTACGCGGTTTTCACTTGAAATCTTTCTACCATACGCATACGTTTGGTAAGTGACCGAAACCCTGGAGTCGCCATGAACTACGCCCCCGATATCGTCCGCCGTGATCTGCATTTCGATTTCGACGCTGAAATTCCGCGCTACTGGCTTGGCGGCGATGCGCACAAGACGCGCTTCTTTGACGCGATGTCGCTAATGTTTCCCGATGGCGAGCGCTTCTTTATTGATAGCGTCCGTGCCTTTCGGGCCGACGTCGCCGATGACCCGAAGTTGAGTGGCGAGGTCGGTGGTTTCATTGGTCAGGAGGCGATGCACACGCGCGAGCATCTCGAGTACAACGAACGTCTTGAAAAGCAGGGCGTGCCCGCCAACGAGTTGATGCAGTTTTTGAGAAATTTCCAGAATCGCCGCACGCGCAAGCTGCCGATGCTCGGGCAACTGGCGGTCACTATTTGTCTGGAGCACTTCACGGCCATGCTGGCCGATCAGCTTCTGCGTCACCCGCAGGCGATGGAGAAGGGTGATCCGCGCATGGCCGAAATGTGGCGCTGGCATGCACTGGAGGAAACCGAGCACAAGGCCGTGGCCTTCGATGTTTTCCAGCGCGTCGGTGGTTCGCCGCTAAAGCAGTACCTGCGTCGTTGCCGGGCCATGCTGCTGGTTACTGCCATCTTCACTTACCACGTATGGCATTTCATGTGGCGCATTTCCGAAGTCGATGGCACGCGCAAGGACGTACGCGGCTGGCTGCGACTGCTCGGCTTCCTGTTTGTATCACCGGGACCGATCACACGGATCACCGGGCAATGGCTTTCGTGGTTCATCCCCGGTTATCACCCCTGGAAACACGACAATCACCAGCTCGTGGAGTCGACGCGCCAGCACTACAACGCCATGGCGGAAGCGGCTTCAAAGAACGTCAAACCTGCAGCCAAACGCTCGAACTTTGCCGCAGCGGCAGGTTGATCTCGCTCATCGCCCACTGCCTGAAAAAAGTTATTTGCAGTGGGCTTGCCGCGCCATATGCTGTTGCTTCCATCGTTGATGATGCAGTCGTATCTCGGTATTAACCGGCGGGAAGTGCGCGATGACGATTGAACTGAAAATGCTGGCCTGGTCCATTTTGCTTGGGCTGTTTTACGTTCTGGCCGCCGCCAGTCTGGCGACCTGGCAACGCGGTCTGAAATGGAATGCCAGTAATCGTGACGGGGAAGCCAAGCCGCTGACGGGCTTTGTGGCGCGCGCCGAGCGGGCCAATCGGAATTTTCTCGAAACCTTTCCGTTTTTTGCGGCAGCCGTGTTGGCGGTCGCCGTTATTCATGGCAATACCGGGCACACCACTCTGGGCGCGCAAATCTACTTCTGGGCGCGCGTTGCCTATTGGCCGATATATGTCATCGGCATTCCGTATCTGCGCACGGCGGTATGGATCGTCGCGTTCTGGGGATTTTTGCAGGTGCTCGAAGCGCTGCTTTGAAAGGGCAACGGGTTTCCCAACCGGGTCTTGCCGTGACGCAGGCCAAGGTATGGCTTCGGTCGCTCGCATCCGAGGACTGTCGTACCTGATTCTTCAGCCCGCTGAGTCGATATTGCCGGCCCCTTCCGAGGCCTGCATCGCAGCAATGACTGCCATCAAGTAAATGCCCAAGGTCGTTGGCTTTTGCAAGCCGGTGGCCTTCGCTTGCTCGTCGCAAAGGCGGGGGGTTTGCATCCGTTGCGCGGCTGAGCGAGGATCAAGCCATATCAACGGCCATTTTGTTTAGACGCTGCCGCGGAGTGGTTTGACTTTTTGCGAGGGCGCCGTAGGTACTCGCGAGGTAACGGCCCTCCCGCTGCATGCTGGACTTGGAGGGCCTGCATGGGGTTTAAACAGAAGCCGTTTCAGCCTGTGCCGTCTCGGTGCGGCGTTCGGCTGTCCGCTTGCCACGACGAACGATTCGTTCGATCGGACGTTCGCTGGCGCAGGCACGTTGCGCGCGGGTCATCGCTAGTCAATGGCACGCGAGATCCATGTTGCATGTTTCGCCACAAACCGGCGGCGTCGTGCGTTGAGCCGTGCAGCCGGTGGTTGGCGCATAGCCCTTCGCACGGCAGTCGGCGGTTCGCCGAGATTTGGCGCTTACGCGCGCGGGCAGCAAACCTGTCGCCACCAAGAAATTTGTATGTGGGTCAGCCATTCGGCGGGGCCCATTCACGGTTTCCGGGATCGCCCCTATCCGATCACCGGAGTTCGACCGACGCGGACTGTCCCGCGTCGTATTCAAGCAGTCGCACAACAAGCCGCTGCATACGCCTGAGGAGTTTCACATGAACATGCATTTCGAACGCACTGGCCCCCTGACCGAACTGACCAGCTACCCACAGTGGACGCAGGACATGGTCGCTGACTGCGCAAAAACCAAAGCTCGCGTGCTCGATCACGAAATATGGAAAATGATGGTCGAGCTCGAACTCGATCAGGAATCGACCCGCAACTTTATGAAAGGTCTGTGGCCTTTCATTGAACGGTTTCCGAGCTACATGGCGTTGAACCTGCTGAAGACCCGTTACGGGCGCAGCGCAGGCGACAACATGGCCCGCCGCTGGTTGGTGCGCAACATCCGCGTCGAGCAAAACCACGCCGAGTACTGGATCAACTGGGCTGAAGGCGCGGGCGTATCACGGGAGGAGTTGCTGAACACGCCAGCACCTCACGGGACTGACGGCTTACCGCGCTGGTGTGAGGACGTCAGCACAAACGCCACCCTGGCCGCCGGAATGATCGCCACCAACTACGCCATCGAAGGCGTCACCGGCGAATGGTCCGCGATGGTTTATCAAAGCAAGAAGTATCAGGAGAGTTTTGACCCCTCGATACGTGTAGGCAGCCTTCGCTGGTTGCACCTGCATGCCGACTACGACGACATGCACCCATGGGAGGCGTTGGAGATTGTCTGTACCATCATGGGTACGAACCCTTCCAAGGAGGATGTTGCTCACCTTGCTGAATGCATCAAGCGCAGCTACGTGAGTATGATTCTCCTGGGCGACCGATGCATTCAGCGTCAGTGGAGCTTGGGAATGGTCAACGAAGCGGCCGCTTGACGGGTACATATGGAGCCGGGCAAAGCCATGGACGTGTTGAGACTTCACTAACCGATATAGGCAATTGATGCGTTTCATCGGTGCGAGTCTGAAGCAGCCCCTGACGAAGCGGTTGATGCCGCTGGCGTACGCGCTTGCGGTTGTCATCGTGCTGATCATGGTTTTGACCTGGATTGTGCTGCAGGTTCAGATCACTCTCGCTGGTTTTCTCAACAGCGAGAGTCTTTGGTCCAAGGCGCAGAAACAGTCGGTGATCGACCTCAGCAATTACGCCGTGACGGGCGACGCCACTTCGTTGGCGAGTTTTAAGTACAACAGCGGCACATTGGAATCAGATCGTTTTGGCCGCGATGCGCTCACGTCGGGCCGCTTTGATGATGCCGCCATCCGCGAAGTGTTTCAGCGCGGCAATCTCATGCCCGCGGCGCGACCCGGCATGACTTTTTTGTTGCAGCATTTTTCCGATGCACCGCATCTCAATCGGGCTCTCATTGCGTGGCGTTCCACGGATCAAAAGATCGAAGAACTCAACGTGGTTGCGGCCGAGCTGCAACGCGACTACGCCGCCGGCGTACCTGCGCCCGGCGAGATTGACGCGCAGCGCCGACGCATCATCGCGCTCAACAATTTCATCGAGCCGCGTGCCAAGCTGTTTGCCGTTGAAGTGGTTGACGGCGCCATCTGGATTGGCCAGGTGCTGTTTATCGGCGTATGGCTGGCGTTCGCCATTGCCGCGTTTCTGTGGCTGCGTATGGCCCGGCGCATTCTTGAAAGCATTCGCGGCGGCGAAGAACGCTACCGTCTGGTGTTTGACAGCGCTGCCGACGCGATCGTGATGGTTGACGAGGCGAGTGGGCGAATACTGGACGCGAACCACGCGGCATCCGTATGGACCGGGCGATCGCTCAACCAGCTGGTTGGCGACCGCTTTGTCCATCTTTTTACTCAGCCGATTTCGCGCGAGGCAAAGGGTCCGTCAATCAACGCGCTGCTTAATGCCGACGGCAGCAAGCGCCCGGTGGAGACGCAAAGCAGTCTGGCCACGTGGGGAAAGACGCCGGTGCGGCAGGCGATCATTCGCGACATCTCCGAACGCGTAGCCATGGAGCACGAACGGCAAGTTGCTGCCGAAGCCCTGGCCAGCATCGTGGAAGGTGTGATCATTGCCGATGCCGCGCGCCGGGTTGTGTCGGCCAATGCCGCGCAGACCGGGATTACCGGTTTCACCATACAGGAGCTGTTCGGCCGCCCGTTCGAGGACACCCGCCGGCTGCCCGATGGCAAGCGGCTGCCGTCGTCGATTTGGGAAAGCGTCGCCGCGGGGCACAACTGGCTGGGCGAAGTGCAGAGCACGCGGCGCGATGGCAGCACCTATCCGGAGCAGCTCAGCATCAGCGCCATCCGCGATGCGGATCATCAGGTGCTGTACTACGTGGCGGTGTTTACCAACATTTTCACCAGCAAGGCCAATCAGCGCCGGCTGGAGCATCTGGCGCGACATGATCCGCTCACTGGCATGGTCAATCGCGCCGAGTTCGAACGGCATTGCAGCGATGCCATTGCGCAGGCCGAGCGCGAGCGCATGGCGGTAGCCGTGGTATTCATCGATCTGGATGCGTTCAAGATCGTCAACGACAGTTACAGCCACGCCATCGGTGACCGATTGCTGGTCAAGGTTGCCGAGCGCATTCGCCAGCAGCTGTCCGACGGCGACGCGGCCGGCCGTATCGGCGGCGACGAGTTCACCGTGCTGCTGCATCGGCTCAGTCTGCGCGAGGATGCGCGGCCGGTAGTCAATCGACTGCTCGCCAGCCTGTCCGAACCGTTCGTGCTGGACGACTACGAAATCGTGCTCAGTGCGAGTATCGGTATTGCCGGCTATCCACTCGACGGCAACGATGCGCAGTCGCTCATCGCCAATGCCGATGCCGCCATGTACACGGCAAAAACCGAAGAGCGCAACACGTTTCGTTTCTATACACCCATGATGCACGCCGACACCCGCCGGCGCCTGCAGCTGGCGACCGAGCTGCGTCAGGCGCTGGTGCGTGACGAATTTCGTCTGGTCTACCAGCCCAGCGTGGAGCTGCGCACCGGCCGCATTGTGGCGGTGGAAGCGCTGCTGCGCTGGCAACATCCCGAGCGCGGCGAAGTGATGCCGGGCGAGTTCATACCGGTGGCCGAAAGCCTGGGCATGATCCGTCGCATCGACGAGTGGGTACTGCAGTCGGCCTGTGCGCAAATTCAGGCGTGGGACCTGGCCGGCCTGCCGCCCATCCGGGTGGCCGTCAACGTGTCGGCGCGCTGGTTCGGTCAGCCGGCCTTCGTCGGCAGCATCACGCGAACGCTGCAGTCGCGGCAGGTGCCTCCGCGCCGGCTGCTGCTGGAAATCACCGAGAGCGCCATGTTGCGCCTAGGCGATGAAACCGAGCGCACCATGAATACGCTGCACGCGCTGGGCATCGAGGTCGCCATTGATGACTTTGGTACCGGCTATTCGTCGATGGCGTATCTCAAGCTGCCTGCCGTGACTTATCTGAAGATTGATCGATCCTTCATCACCGGCCTGCCGGACAGTGCCAACGACGTGGCCATTGCCAACGCCATCATCGCGATGGCCAAAAATCTCGGATTGACCACTATTGCGGAAGGCATCGAGACCCAGCCGCAGCACGAATTTTTGCTGCAGGCCGGCTGCGTGGAAGGGCAGGGTTATTTGTATTCCTATCCGGTCGATCCCGACAAGATCGAGCGGCTGCTACGCCCCGGTCCGGCGCAGGGATTAGCCCGGCTGAAGCTGGTGCCACCCAAGCGGCACTGATCCGGGTCAAACATCAATGATCCGCTGCCACAGCTGCTGACGCAGCTAAATCCAAAGCACTCCGGATCAAACTGCCAGCGGCGCGCAGTGCCGCTCCAGCCAAGCCAGGTCGGCATCGTCGAGCAGCGGGGCCAGTGCGGTGCGCACGCTTGCATGGTAATCGTCCAGCCAGGCGCGCTCTTCCGGATTCAGCAGGAAAATATCCAGCGCATGGCGATCGAACGGACACATCGTGAGCGTCTCGAAGGCATAAAACTGGCCAAACTCGGTCTGGTCCGCCTCGATCACCACGGCAAGGTTTTCGTGGCGAATGCCATGCCGGCCAGGCTTGTATAGCCCGGGCTCGATCGAGGTGATCATGCCCGGCTCCAGCGCGACGAGCGCCCCGCCCGAAACCGGCGGCCGGATACCCTGCGGACCTTCGTGCACATTAAGAAAATAGCCTACGCCGTGACCGGTGCCGTGACCGTAATCCATGCCGGCCGCCCATAACGGCGCGCGGGCCAGCGCATCGAGCTGCGGGCCGCTGGCTCCTTTGGGGAAACGGGCGCGCGACAGCGCGATCATGCCCTTCATGACCAGCGTAGCGTCGCGGCGCTGTTCTTCGGTGGTCGGCCCGAGCGCCAGCACGCGGGTGATATCCGTGGTTCCACCAAAATACTGGCCGCCGGAATCGATCAGCAGCAGTCCCCCCGCTTGCAGATCGCTGTGCTGTTCAGGCGTCGCGCGGTAATGCGGTAGGGCGCCGTTGGCCTGGTAGCCGGCGATGGTGTCGAAGCTCTTGCCGACGTAGCCAGGCTGGATGGAGCGCTCCTCATACAGCAGCGTGTCGACGTCCAGCTCAGTCAGCGCCATGCCGGCGGCCAGACGCTGCTCCAGCCGACGGAACGCACGTACCAGCGCCGCGCCGTCGTGACGCATGACTTCGCGCACGTGGTCGAGTTCGCCGGTACTCTTGCGCGCTTTCATCGGCGTGCTGGGGTTGCCTGCCTCGATCCGTTTTGCGGCCGGGTTGATGGCGGCCTCGATCGCGCTGACGATCCGGCCACTGTCCAGCAGCAGGCTGTCGCCGGCACCCAGATCGCTCAGGGCGGAGGTGACCGTCGCATATTCGGCAATCGACACACCGTCGGCGGCGAGCGCCCCGACCAGCGCGTCGCTGAGTTTGCCGCGGGCAACAAACAGCGTGCTGTGCGCATCGGCTTCAATTAACAGGTGGGCGAGAAACACCGGATTGCATTCGACGTCGCTGCCGCGCAGGTTGGTCAGCCAGGCAATGTCGTCGAGGCTGGAAACCAGGTGATGGGTGGCCCCGAGTTTTTGCATGGCTGCGCGCACGCCCGCCAGTTTTTCAGCACGGGGAATGACGGCGAACGAGGCCTCATGCGCGACGACGGGAGCGTGCGGCAGGGCGGGACGATCGGGCCAGATCTCACCGGGAAGGTCGAGATCCGTGCGCAGGCTGGCGCCGCTTTCGCTCAGGCGCTTTTGTATCTGTTGCTGCCCGCTTGCGGAGAGACTGTCACCGGCGATGGCCAGTACGTCGCCCTTATGCAGATTCTTCTGCAGCCATGCCAGATGCTCGGCTGCGTGAGATACCTGCAGCTTCATAAGGGAGATGCCGCTGCCGGCCAGCTGCTGCTCGGCCTGTGAGAAATAGCGCGAGTCTGTCCACAGCCCAGCGTGGTCGGCGGTAACGATCAGCGTACCGGCCGACCCGGTAAAGCCGGATAGCCATGCGCGCGCCTGCCAGTGGTCGGGCAGATATTCGGACAGGTGCGGATCGGCCGTCGGTATGAGGACCGCCGCGATACCATGTTTGTGCATGGCGCTGCGCAGATCGGCCACGCGGCGAGTGACGGCATGGGTGTTCGGGGCAGCGGCTGGGAGGGGGCGTGGGCTGTTCATGCAGTCATGCTAGCAGGCGGTCGGCGACGGTTTCATCCGCTACAGCGACAACCGGCGACGGGAAATTTGAATAAAAGCGACCGATTGTTGAATGCTCTCTCGCAGTCGGACGGTTCTGCCGCTAAAATGCCTATTTCCAGCACGGCTACTTTCCATGACCCCCCTGATTTTCGTCACCGGCGGTGTGGTGTCCTCGCTTGGCAAGGGCATTGCTGCGGCTTCACTCGCTTCCATCCTCGAAGCGCGCGGGCTATCGGTCACCATGATGAAGCTCGATCCGTATATCAATGTGGATCCGGGCACGATGAGTCCCTTCCAGCACGGCGAGGTCTACGTGACCGACGACGGCGCGGAAACCGACCTCGACCTCGGCCATTACGAGCGTTTTGTCCACACCCGGCTCACCGGCAAGAACTCGATCACCACCGGCAAGATCTATGAGAGCGTGATCCGCAAGGAGCGCCGCGGCGACTACCTCGGCGCCACCGTACAGGTGATTCCGCACATCACCGACGAGATCAAGCACTGCATTCACGAAGGCACGCGCGGCTTCGACGTGGCGCTGGTGGAAATCGGCGGCACGGTCGGCGATATCGAATCGCTGCCGTTTCTCGAGGCCATTCGTCAGCTGCGCATCGAGAACGGCCCGGAGAAAGTGGTGTTCATGCATCTCACCCTGGTGCCGTATATCAAGGCCGCCGGCGAGATCAAGACCAAGCCGACCCAGCACTCGGTGAAAGAGCTGCGTTCGATCGGTATCCAGCCCGACATTCTCCTGTGTCGCAGCGAACAGCCCTTGCCGGACGGCGAGCGTCGCAAGATCGCTTTGTTCACCAATGTGCCGGAAAACGCCGTGATCAGCGCGGTGGACGTTGACGTGATCTACAAGACGCCGCTGTGGCTGCACAGTCAGGGTCTGGACGATATCGTCGTGAAACGCCTCGGGCTCGACGCCAAGCCGGCCGATCTGTCGGCCTGGCAGCGCACCGTGGACGCGGTGGTCAATCCGAAAGACGAAATCACCGTGGCCATCTGCGGCAAGTACGTCGAGCACAAGGATGCCTACAAGTCCCTCGGCGAAGCGCTGCGTCATGGTGGCATCAAGCAGCAGACGCGGGTGAATTTGGCCTGGATCGACTCCGAAGAGATCGAAGCCAAGGGCGCAGCCTCCGTGCTGGCCGGTGTCGATGCGATTCTGGTGCCCGGTGGTTTCGGCAAGCGCGGTTTCGAGGGCAAGATTCAGGCTGCCCGCTATGCGCGCGAGAACAAGGTGCCGTACTTCGGCATCTGCTATGGCATGCATGCGGCAGTGATCGACTTTGCGCGGCATATCGCCGGCCTGACCGAAGCCGACTCCAGCGAAAATGATCGCAGCACGCCCGACCCGGTGATCGCGCTGATTACCGAATGGACCACGGCCACCGGCGAAGTCGAGCAGCGCAGCGATCGTTCGGATCTTGGCGGCACCATGCGCCTGGGTTCGCAGGAGTGCCGCCTGAAGGCCGGCACGCTGGCGCGCGAGTTGTACGGGCAGGACGTCATACGCGAGCGTCATCGTCACCGTTACGAATTCAACAACCGCTATCGCCAGCCGTTCGAGGATCTGGGCCTAGTCATTTCCGGCAAGTCGATGGACGACTTGCTGGTAGAGATCGTCGAACTGTCGCCGCAGGCGCATCCGTGGTTCCTCGGCTGCCAGGCGCATCCGGAATTTACCTCCACGCCGCGCGACGGGCATCCCTTGTTCACCGGCTTCGTCCACGCGGCGCGCGAATACAAGGCGGTGCGCGACGGTCACCGGCTGGCGCAGGAATCGATCGCATGAAGCTTTGCGGTTTCGAGATCGGCTTGAACCAGCCGCTGTTTCTGATTGCCGGCCCCTGCGTGGTCGAGTCCGAACAGCTGCAGCTGGATGTGGCGGGCCAGTTGAAGGAGATCACCGGCCGGCTCGGTATCCATTTCATCTTCAAGTCCAGCTTCGACAAGGCGAATCGTTCGTCCGGCGAAAGCTTTCGTGGGCCGGGACTGGAAGAAGGTCTGCGCATCCTTGGCGAAGTGCGCCGGCAGATCGGCGTGCCGGTACTCACCGACGTGCACGAATACACGCCGATGGACGAAGTGGCCTCGGTCGTCGACGTGCTGCAGACGCCGGCGTTTCTATGCCGGCAGACCGACTTCATCCAGAAGGTGGCGCGCGCCGGCAAGCCGGTGAACATCAAGAAAGGCCAGTTTCTCGCGCCGTGGGACATGAAGCACGTGGTCGCCAAGGCCAAGGCCGCAGGCAATGACGACATCATGGTCTGCGAGCGCGGTGCCAGCTTCGGCTACAACAATCTCGTGTCCGATATGCGCAGCCTGAGCGTGATGCGCGACACCGCCTGTCCGGTGGTCTTCGACGCCACGCACTCGGTGCAGTTGCCGGGCGGTCAGGGCAGCACGTCCGGCGGTCAGCGCGAGTTCGTGCCGGTGCTGGCGCGCGCCGCGGTGGCGGTCGGCGTGGCTGGCCTTTTTGCCGAAACGCACCCGGATCCGAGCAAGGCGCTTTCCGACGGCCCGAATGCGTGGCCGCTAGGCAAGATGGAAGCGCTGCTTGAGACCTTGATGGCGCTGGACGGCATCACCAAGCAGCACGGCTTTCTCGAAGATTCGCTATAAGACCATCGCGCGATCGTGCCGACGCACGCGCCCGATGTATTTCATTCTCCACCTGCGATGGGAAAAACATGACGACCGATATCACCCGCATTCACGCCCGCGAAATTCTCGACTCGCGCGGTAATCCCACGCTCGAAGCGGAAGTCACCTTGAGCGACGGCAGTTTCGGTCGCGCAGCGGTACCGAGCGGTGCGTCGACCGGTTCGCGCGAAGCGGTTGAATTGCGCGATGGCGACAAATCGCGCTACGGCGGCAAAGGCGTAAAGACGGCCGTGGCGAACGTCAACACGACGATTGCCGATGCGCTGAAGGGTTTCGATGCGGTCGATCAAAAAGGCCTTGATGCGAAACTGATCGCACTCGACGGCACGCCGAACAAGGGCAAGCTCGGCGCGAATGCGCTGCTCGGTGTATCGATGGCGACCGCGCACGCCGTCGCCGCATCGCGCAAAGAGCCGCTGTGGAAATACCTCTCGCATGGCAAGCCCGGTGCGCTGCCGGTGCCGATGATGAACATCATCAACGGCGGCGAGCATGCCGACAACAACATTGACGTGCAGGAGTTTATGGTGCTGCCGGTTGGCCTGCCGAATTTCGCCGAGGCGCTGCGCGCCGGCGCGGAAATTTTTCATGCGCTGAAGAGCGTGCTGCACGGTCGCGGTCTGAGCACGGCGGTGGGCGACGAGGGCGGTTTCGCGCCGAACCTGCGTTCGAATATCGAAGCGCTTGATACGATTCTGGAAGCGATCGGCAAGACCGGTTACAAGGTCGGTAGCGAGATCCTGCTGGGTCTGGATGCCGCGGCGTCAGAGTTCTACAGGAACGGCAAGTACGATCTGGCCGGCGAAGGCAAGCAGTACACCTCCGCGGAATTCGTCGACCTGCTGGCCGGCTGGGCCAAGCAGTACCCGATCGTCACCATCGAGGATGGCCTGGCCGAGGGTGACTGGGACGGCTGGAAGTTGCTGACTGACACCATTGGCGATCGTATCCAGATCGTTGGCGATGATCTGTTCGTGACCAACCCGGCAATCTTCCGCGAAGGCATCGAGAAGCACATCGCCAACTCGATCCTGATCAAGGTCAACCAGATCGGTACGCTGTCCGAAACGCTGGAGGCGATTGCGATGGCCGATGCGGCGAAATATTCGGCGGTCATCTCGCATCGCTCGGGCGAAACCGAGGACACCACGATCGCGGATATCGCCGTGGCGACCACGGCGACCCAGATCAAGACCGGCTCGCTCTGCCGCAGCGATCGCGTCGCCAAGTACAACCAGCTGCTGCGGATCGAGGAAGCACTTGGTGCCAGTGCGCGCTATGCCGGTCGCGACGCGTTCCCCAATCTCAGCAAGCTGCCGGGCTGAGCGGGCGATCGACTGCCGATGCTGCGCTGGGTCGCCCTCATTTTGATCCTGATTCTGGTCGGGCTGCAGCTGAAGCTGTGGTCCGGCCCGGGCAGCATGCGCGACGTCGACAGCCTGCGCATCGCGGTGAAAAAGCAGGCCGATGAAAACGACCATCTCACGCAACGCAATCAAGCGCTCGGTGCCGACGTGCTCGATCTTAAACACGGCGATCAGGCCGTTGAGGCGCGCGCGCGCACCGAGCTGGGTCTGATCAAGCCGGGCGAAACGTTTTATCAGGTGGTCGATTCGCCTACAGCGTCGGCAACCAGTGCGCCACCGGCATCTTCATCATCGGCCGCGAAGGCCGGTCAGCCGTGAATGCGGCGACGTTCTGGTGCGTGGTGCCGGCGGCCGGCCGTGGCACGCGGGTAGGCGGCGATTGCCCCAAACAGTATTTGCCACTGGCGGGGCGTTCCCTGATTCTGCATACGCTTGATCGGCTGGCTGCCCACCCGCGCATCGCCGGATTGCTGGTGACGCTGCATCCTTCGGACGCGCACTGGCCGGCTATCGATACCGTGCAGGGCAAACCGGTGCTGACTGCCGTGGGTGGTTTGGAACGCAGCGACTCGGTGCTGGCCGGACTGCATGCCTTGCCCGTTGATGTCGATGCCAACGCGTTCGTGCTGATTCACGACGCCGCCAGGCCGTGCGTGCGCGAGGCCGACATCAGCCGTTTGATCGATCTTTGCACGGTCGCGGACGGCGGACTTTTGGGTGCGCCACTGCGCGATACCCTGAAGCGCGCCGACGACGCGTCGCGCTGTGTTGCCACCGAGCCGCGCGACGAACGCTGGCGCGCGTTTACGCCGCAGATGTTCCGCCGTGGTCAGCTCACGTCCGCGTTGCGCGATGTTGCTGCGCGCGGCGTCAAGGTCAGCGACGAGGCGATGGCGATGGAAGAGGCCGGCTTTGCGCCGCTGCTGGTCGAGGGTGCGGAAGACAACATCAAGGTGACTACCGTGGCGGATTTTGCACTAGCCGAGTTTCTGCTCGCGAGGACTGCCTGATGCGCATCGGCAGTGGTTTCGATGTCCACGCGTTCGGCGAAGGCGATCATGTGATGCTGGGTGGCGTGCGCGTTCCGCACACGCATGGCCTGGTGGCGCATTCCGATGGCGACGTCGTCATCCACGCACTGTGCGACGCGATTTTTGGCGCGCTGGCGCTGGGCGATATCGGCATTCATTTTTCACCAGCCGACGAGCGTTGGCGCGGTGCCGACAGCCGCCAGTTTCTGCGCCATGCGGCGATGCTGATGGCGCAGCAGGGTTATGCGCTGGGTAACGCCGACATCACGGTCATTGGCGAACGCCCGAAAATTTCACCGCACGCGCAGGCCATGCGCGAAGGCCTGGCGGCCGATCTCGACAGTGATGTCGGTCGTGTCAGCGTCAAGGCGACCACTACCGAAAAGCTCGGCTTTACCGGCCGCAGCGAAGGCATTGCCGCGCAGGCTGTCGTTTTGCTCGAACGGCTTTGAGCAAGCGTTGAATCATCACATGCCGGCGTCACCGGCGGAGTGTCATGTCCGAAACTGAAAGTGTTCCGATCGAGCCTATGGCCAATGCGGCAACCCAAAATGCCTTGGCTGAAGCGCCGCTGCCGTGGGCCTACGGCGCGCCGCCGTTGCGCGCGCAGCTGCGCAGCACGCCCGATGATTTCCGGGTTGAAGAAGTGCTTGGTTACGACGCTGACGGTCAGGGTGAGCATACGCTGTTGTGGGTGGAGAAACGCGGCGCAAATACCGACTGGGTCGCACGCGAGCTGGCCAAGTTCGCCGGCGTTTCGCAGGTCGCCGTGGGCTACGCCGGCATGAAGGATCGCCACGCGGTAACACGACAGACGTTTTCCGTACAGCTGGCGGGCAAGCCCGATCCAGACTGGTCGACTTTCCCGCATGCTGAAGTGAAAGTGCTGGCGGCCACGCGGCATTCGCGCAAGCTCAAGCGCGGCGCGCTGCGCGGCAACCGGTTTGTGCTGGTTTTGAGGCAGGTGCAGGGCGACCGCGAGGCCGCTGAACGGGTATTGCAGCAAATCGCCAAGCGCGGCGTGCCGAATTATTACGGTGAGCAGCGCTTTGGTCGTGAGGGTGGCAACGTGGCGCAGGCGCGTTCGATGTTTGCCGGACGCCGGGTCGAGCGCGACAAGCGATCGTTTCTGCTTTCCGCGGCGCGCTCGCATATTTTCAACAATGTGCTGGCCGCGCGGGTTGAGCGCGGCGCCTGGGATACGCCGCTCGACGGCGAAATCTGGGCGCTGGCCGGCTCGCGCTCTTGGTTTGGGCCAGAACCTTTCAGCGACCTGCTGGCCGAACGATTAGGACGTCTGGACATCCATCCATCCGGACCACTGTGGGGGCAGGGCGAGCTGCCAAGCAAGGACGAAGCAGGAGCGCTGGAACAGTCGATTGCCGATAGCTGCCGCGATCTGGCTGCCGGCCTGGTTGCCGCGCGGATGGATCAGGAGCGTCGTCCACTGCGGCTGGTGCCCACCGATCTGAAGTGGCGCTGGCTGGATGGGGATGCGCTGGAGCTGAGCTTTGAACTGCCCGCCGGTGCGTACGCCACGGTAGTCGTGCGCGAGTTGGCACAGAACTGATTGCGCCAGGCGCCTAGCCTTTCAATAAAACGACTACCGCACCCGTGCCGCCCATCGCCGGACGCGCCGAGGCGAATGCGATGACGTCATCGCGCCGGCGAAGCATGCGATCCGTCAGGCCTTTCAGTACAGGCCCGGCGGCGCGGGAGCGCAAGCCTTTGCCGTGCACGATACGTACGCAGCGCAGCCCGTTCTGCCGGGCCTCGGCGAGAAACATCACGATGGTGGACTGCGCCGCGGCAGCGTTCATCTGGTGCAGATCGATATCGTCCTGCACGCTGTATTGCCCGCGCTTGAGCTGTCGCAAAAGTTTTGGCGGATAGCCATCCCGCAGGTAGCTCAATTCTTCACCGACTTCGAGCACGGCCGGATCGAACGACATGTCGAGCAGCTCGCCCGGCACGGCCGCTTCGTCGGCTTCGAACATGTGCGGGTGCGGTTCGGGCTTGGCTGCAGCCGGCGGCGCCGCAATCGAGTCGAGCTTGCGCACCTCGCCGATTGACTCGCGGAACAGTCGGCTGTCGTCCTCGTTGATCGGCTGGGGCGGTCGGCGTTTCATGACTCCATGCTAACCAAAGCCGGCGTTATCGTGGGTATGCGCGAGTCCGCGTGGACGCATCCTGCCGATTCGTGTGAAACCGCCGACGCGCTCCGGTAGACTTCAAGGCTTGTAGCGCAGCGCAAATCCAATGCCGCGCGCTCATTGCCTTTTCCGATGGAGCAGCATGCGAGTTCTGGTCAGTAACGATGATGGCGTGGATGCACCCGGCATCCATGTACTTGCCGAGCGTCTGCGCGAGGTTGGCGAAGTAACCGTGGTAGCACCCGATCGAGACCGCTCCGGCGCCAGCAACTCACTTACCCTGGATGCGCCGCTGCGCGTGCTGCCCATGGGTAACGGGTATTTTCGCGTGGCCGGCACGCCCACCGATTGCGTGCATCTTGCGTTGGCGGGGTTGCTGGATGTGGAACCCGATATCGTGGTTTCCGGCATCAACAATTCGGCCAACCTTGGCGACGACGTCATCTATTCCGGCACGGTGTCGGCGGCGATGGAAGGGCGCTTTCTCGGCCTGCCGGCGATCGCCGTATCGCTGGTGACGAAGGATCACGAGGGCGAGCACTATGATTCGGCAGCCCAGGCCGTATTGCTGCTGATGCAGCGCTTGCTGGTCGATCCGCTGCCCGCGGACACCATTCTCAACGTCAATGTGCCCGACCTGGCGTGGCAGGAGATCAAGGGCTTCGAGGTGACACGCCTCGGCCGCCGCCACCGCGCAGCGCCATCGGTGGCACAAACCGATCCACGCGGCCGGCCAATCTGGTGGATCGGCCCGGCTGGCGAAGTCGACGACGACAGCCCCGGTACCGATTTCAATGCAGTGCAGCGCGGCTTTATTTCAGTGACGCCGATTCATGTCGACCTCACGCGTTTCCAGGCGCTAGAAAAAGTCAGCAGCTGGATCGGTGACCTGAGCGACAGCATGGCCTCCGACAAAGCTGCGCGCCATGAGGTGGTCTGAGTCATGACCATTTATCGACTGCCGGCGGCGTCACTCAAGGGCGAAGGCATGACCTCGCAGCGTGCACGCGACCGCCTTGCTGTCAGCCTGAAGGAAAGTGGCATTGTCGACAAACGCGTCATCGAGGTCATTCGCGATTTGCCGCGCCATCACTTTATCGATCAGGCGCTGCATTCGCGCGCATATGAGAACACCGCGCTGCCGATCGGTCATGGTCAGACCATCTCGCAGCCGTGGGTGGTGGCGCGCATGACGGAAGCGCTGCTCGAACATTTCGACGCCAAACAGGGTATGCCGAAAAAAGTGTTGGAGATCGGCACGGGCTCCGGCTATCAGGCCGCCGTTCTGGCGGCGCTGGTGCCGGAGCTTTTTACCGTGGAGCGCATCGAAGAGCTGCTGCGTCAGGCGCGCCGCCGGTTTCGTCAGCTGGGTATCAGCAATCTGCGTTCAAAGCACGATGACGGCAAGCTGGGCTGGCCGGAGGAGGCGCCGTTCGACGCCATTATCCTGACCGCCGCCGGCGACACGATTCCGTCGCGGATTCTCGATCAGCTCACGCCGACGGGCGTGCTGGTGGCGCCGGTCGGTTCGGCCAGCAGCCAGACGCTGATACGCATGCGCGGTGATGGCGAGGGCGATTTCATCCAGGAGGAATTGGGCCCGGTGAGCTTTGTGCCTTTGCTTGGCGGTATCGGCTGATGCGCTGGTTTGGAAAACTCTACGCGCTGGCGCTGCTTTGGGCGCGCAGCCCGAAAGCCATTTATTACCTTTGCGGATTAAGTTTCGTCGAGGCCTTCATCTTTCCGATTCCGCCGGAAGTGATGCTGGTGCCGATGATGCTGGGCAAGCGGCAGCACGCTTTTCGCTTCGCCAATCTCAGCCTGCTGTTTTCGCTATTGGGCGCGCTGGTGGGATATTCATTGGGCCACTGGGCATTCCACGCATTGCGCCCCATGCTCGATTCCATACATCTGCTGGCGCCTATCGAGCAGGGCGTGGCGGTGCTGGGCAAGCAGATGGCGGAACATCGCTGGGGCATGTTCGGCGTGCTGATTCTTGCCGCGCTGCAGCCGGTCGTACCGATGAAGTTCGTGACCTGGGCGTGCGGCATCATTGGCGTGCCGGTGCTGCCGTTCATTGCGTGTATCGCGCTGGGTCGCGGCAAGCGCGTGTGGCTGATGGCATTGCTGATACGACTATTCGGTGAGCGTGCCGAAAAACTGCTGCACAAATACATCGAGTGGATCGGCTGGATCGCGCTGGTAGCGCTTGGTCTGCTGCTGATCTGGTGGCTGATACGTTGATTGGGCGTCGTAACGGGGAACGATCGAATATGAAAATGGGACGACGCCTCGCTATGCTGCCAGGCATGAAGCAACCGCTGCCTGTTTTGACGACGATGAGTGTCTGTCTGCTGCTTGCCGCGTGCAGCACGATGACCCATTCGGTGGTGGTGGAGCCCGCATCGGGCGGTGGCTATCACAGCGATCAAAATGTTCCGCCACCGCCGGCGCGCACGGCCATTCCTGGCGGCAGCTATGCGGTGGTGAAGGGCGACACGATGTATTCCATCGCCTTTCGCAACAAGGTCGACGTACGCGATCTGGCGCAATGGAACGCCGTCGACGCGCCCTACATCATTCACCCCGGACAGCGACTGAGGCTTTCCCCTGGCAAAGCAGCCGCTGGCACGGTGGCGGCCGCGCCTAATCCCAATCCACCGGCGGCGGCGACGGTGGTAGCCAGCAGGCTGGCCTCGCCGCCACCCCCGCCGGTCGCATCGACTCCGACGTTCCAGCCGGTGACTGAACCTGCCAGCGGGTCGTCCAGCGCAAAGCCGACAAGCGCAGCCAGCGGCGGAGCTGTCGCTGCCACTGCGCCCGCATCAAAATCACCAGCGCCTGCGGTTGCCACCACCACGACGGTGGTACCGGTCGCCGGTGTGAAAACGCCCCCACCCGCGGCGTTGCCGCCGCCGTTGCCGGTTCAGGCGGTGGCCGCCGGACCCGCACGCGCCGTAAGCGGCGTGACCTGGCGCTGGCCGGCGCAAGGCACGTTGATCAAGCGCTTCCAGGTCGGTGATGCCATTCCCGGTATCGAAATCGGCGGCAATGCGGGCGATTCGGTACAGGCGGCGGCCGATGGCGTGGTGGTCTATAGCGGCAACGGTTTGGTGGGCTACGGCGAGCTGGTAATCATCAAGCACAGCGACAGCTTTCTGTCGGCGTACGGCCATAACAGCAAGCGTCTGGTCAAAGAAGGTCAGCGCGTCACGGCAGGCCAGCAGATTGCTGAAATGGGATCTACGGGCGCGCCGCGCAACGAACTGCAATTTCAGATCCGCAAGGACGGCAACCCCGTCGATCCGCTGGGTTACCTGCCCGCACACTGAGGCTGGCCGGCGCGCGGGCTGCGCTGATTACGCTGCGGTCAGAACAAACCCGGCAACCACCCGTCGCCCTTCGCTGGCCAGAAGGTTGTACGTGCGTGCCGCGGCAGCGTTGTCCATCACCTCGATGCCCACGTTTTTACGCAGAAAACCTGCCATGAACGCGGCGGCCGGAAAGGCCTGCCGCTGTCCGGTGCCGAGAATGACCAGCTCCGGCTGCAACGCCAGCACGTCATCGACATGGCTGGCGTCCAGTTGCTTGACGTCATGTACGGGCCAGTCCTCTATCGCCTTGTCCGGTGAAAGAAGAAAACTCCGAATGAGCTCCCGATCGATCAGGGTAATGCTCTGTGCGCCGACACGACGCACCAGCAGGTAGCCTTCGGGCTGGTCGAGTGACAGGTCCATTATCTTGGCAGGGCGATTTTCGGCTCGTCGACGTTACGGCGAAAGAGCACCACGATGTGACCGATGGTCTGGATCGTTTCAGCCTGGGTGCCGCCGGCAAGTACCGCGATCTGCGCCAGGCGTTCGTCCTTGTCGCCGCCGGACAATTTGACCTTGACCAGTTCGTGCTGGTCGAGCGCCAGGCCCAGCTCCTTGGTCACGGCGTCGCTGGCACCCTTGTTGCCCAGCAGGATAACCGGGCTCAAGTCGTGAGCGAGGCTGCGCAGGTAACGGATCTGGGAGGAAGAAAGTGCCATGCAGTGCTTACCAATTCGCTGTAATTCAACGTCTAAGGGTATCATGCGTCCCAAGGCCGCACGTTGAAAACATTCTCCGATCACAGGTGTGGGCTGATTCTGTGTAATCTGATTCGGTCCAGTGCGCTCAAGCCCACAAACGCTTTTACGACGGCAACCCGGCTTTTCCTCTTTCTCGGCTGTATTCGACCATGACCCGCAGTAAAAGCAGCGCCGTCTGGCTGCGCGAACACTTCAACGATGTTTACGTGAAAAAAGCCCAGGCCGAAGGCCTGCGTTCGCGCGCGGTCTACAAGCTGGAAGAGCTGATCGAGCGGGACCGACTGCTCAAGCCCGGTATTCACGTGGTTGACCTCGGCGCGGCGCCAGGCAGCTGGTCGCAACTGGTGCGCCAGCGCATGGGCGACACGGGGACCGTGGTTGCGCTGGATATTCTGCCGATGCAGAGCATTGCCGGGGTGGATTTTCTGCAGGGCGATTTTCGCGAAGAGTCGGTGGTACGCGAGCTGGAGGCACACTTGAACGGGCAAAAGCTGGATCTTGTGCTGTCCGATATGGCCCCCAATATGAGTGGAGTGGCGCTCGCTGACCAGATCCGGGCCATGGATCTGGCCGAGTTGGCGCTGGACTTCAGTCGACAATGGCTCAAGCCGGGTGGATCGTTCCTGATCAAGCTGTTTCAGGGAGCCGGTTTTGATAATTACTTGCGCAGCTTGCGCGCGGACTTCACCCGCGTGACTATGCGTAAACCAAAGGCCTCACGCGCACGTTCGCGTGAGGTGTACGCACTAGCCGTTGGCCGAAAGCCTTCGGCCGGGCAACCGGGCGAGAATCGCGCATGAATGAGACAGCTAAAAACGTATTGCTCTGGGTGATTATCGCGGCGGTTCTTTTCGCCGTGTTTCAGAGCTTCAATCCACACGGTACGTCCTCCTCGGATCTGCCTTACAGCGGCTTCGTGCAGAGCGTCGACAACGGCAACGTGTCGACAGCCAACATCAGCGCCGATCAGCCCGCCACGATCAGTGGCAAGCTGAAAGACGGCAGCACCTTCCATACGGTGGCGCCGGTGCTCGGCATTTCCACCAATGAGGTGGTAAAGCAGATGCAGGCGAAGGGCGTCGAGGTCCGTCAGGATCCGTCCGAGGGTTTCTCGCTGATCGGTCTGTTGATCAGCTGGCTGCCCGTACTGCTTATCGTCGGTGTATTTATCTGGTTCATGCGCCAGATGCAGTCGGGCGGTGGTGGCCGTGGCGCCATGAGCTTCGGCCGCTCGCGCGCCAAGCTGCAGGGCGAGGATCAGATCAAGGTCAACTTCAGCGACGTTGCCGGCTGCGACGAAGCGAAGGAAGAGGTCGGTGAACTCGTCGAATTTCTGCGCGATCCGGGCCGTTTCCAGAAATTGGGCGGCAAGATACCGCGCGGTGTGCTGATGGTGGGCCCGCCCGGTACCGGTAAAACGCTGCTGGCCAAGGCCATTGCTGGCGAGGCCAAGGTGCCTTTCTTCGCGATCTCCGGTTCCGACTTTGTCGAGATGTTTGTCGGCGTCGGCGCCAGCCGTGTGCGCGATATGTTCGAGCAGGCCAAAAAACACGCGCCCTGCATTATTTTCATCGACGAAATCGATGCCGTCGGCCGCCATCGTGGTGCCGGACTTGGCGGCGGTCACGACGAGCGCGAGCAGACGCTGAACCAGCTGCTGGTCGAGATGGATGGTTTCGAAGGTACGGAAGGCATCATCGTGATTGCCGCCACGAACCGCCCCGATGTGCTCGATCCGGCGCTGCTTCGTCCGGGCCGTTTCGATCGGCAGGTCGTCGTGGGTCTGCCGGACGTGCGCGGCCGCGAGCAAATTCTGAAAGTACATATGCGCAAGGTGC